>Ga0209358_10000754_pt1 | contig 27658 bp, 24 predicted proteins | sample LauGreFa1BDMLBSN_2_FD_187574 | JGI IMG/M metagenome (GOLD analysis project Ga0209358, IMG submission 187574) | Freshwater lake microbial communities from Lake Michigan, USA - Fa13.BD.MLB.SN (SPAdes) (version 2) | ecosystem: Environmental > Aquatic > Freshwater > Lake | place: Lake Michigan, USA...
GGGAGCTGATCTGATCAGCGTTCATGCGGAGAACGGCAATGCGTCGGCGGGGCTCGACCGTATTGCAGGACACGGGCTCAAGGCGGGCATGGTTCTCAAAGTCGACACGCCCGTGATTGCGGCATCACCTCACCTGGCACGTCTCGATATGTTGACGCTGCTCGGCACGGCAATCGGTGTGAAGGGGCAGAGCCTGAACGAGCGCGCGCCTGCACGTTTGAAGGAGGCGCAAGCACTGATCAAGGAGACGGGCCGACGTATCGTTCTGGCGGCAGATGGCGGTATTCGGGACAATACCGTTCCGGTGCTTCGTGAGGCAGGCGCGGAGACTGTTGTCATGGGCTCTTTGGCGTTCGGGGCACCCGATTTGGGTGCGCGGATTGCTTGGGTCCGTGGTCTCTGAGCGAAAGAAGTGATGATGACCGACGCCTATGCCATCGGCATTGATCTTGGGGGCACGCAAGTGCGGGCGGGCCTTGTTGACTGGTCAGGTAAACTGATTGCCCGGGAGTCAATGCTGACGGACAGGATGGGGGGGCCGCAAGCCGTTGTCGAGCAGATCGGGCTGCTCGTTGATAAAATCATTGTGACCAAGCCGGAATGCACGATTGCCGGAATTGGTGTTTCCGCACCGGGGCCGCTCGACGCTGAAACGGGACATATTCTTGAAATTGCCACGCTGAAAGGCTGGGAGAACACCCCGATTGTCGAGATGCTGGAAGCGCGTCTCGGCCAGAATGTGGCGATCGAGAATGACGGACTGGCAGCAGCGCTCGGCGAATGGCGCCATGGCGCAGGCAAGGGTCTCACGCATTTCGTTTATGTCACCGTCAGCACGGGAATTGGCGGCGGCGTTGTGGCGGATGGCCGTTTATTGCGGGGACGACGCGGCATGGCGTGCCATGTCGGGCATATGAGTATCGACCCGAACGGCCCAAGATGCGGATGCGGCAATCCCGGGTGCTGGGAGGCGATTGCCTCGGGAACGGCACTCGCAAGACGGGCGCAGGTGGCGATGATGGGCGATCCCGCGTCAGCATTGCATAGCGAGACTCAACCCGTTGATGCCGGTGCCATTTTTGCAGCTGCACGGCGTGGGGACGGGACGGCTCTCAAGCTCGTAAACGAGGAAGCAAAATGGCTTGGCATTGGCTTGGTCAATTTGCTGCATCTGTATAGCCCGGAAAAGATCGTGCTGGGTGGAGGGCTATCGCAGGGGCTTGATCTGATGCGAGCGGGCATTGAAGCAGAGATTGCCGCGCATGCGATGGTGCCGTTCAGAACAGTGTCGGTTGTATCAGCCGGGCTTGGCGGAGATTCCGGTATTATCGGGGCGGCATCGCTGTTTCAGTTTTCTGACCGGATTTGATCGACCTTCCCTAAAGAAAATGTTCCGACTCTCTTGAACGGTTGCGATTATAGGGCTAGCTTTTGTGGCTATCGGTTAGAACCTGCTCGGATGGGCTTTTGGGAGATTTGCCATGTTGCGATTAGACGAAAAGCTCGCCCGTATCCGTTCCGGCGCGTATAAGCGGGCAGATTTTATCATTGCCGATGCCAAAGACCCCGATATGGGGCCGGGACTTTACTCGCATGGTCCGATTCGGTTGAATGATGGTTCGATGCCGCGGCTCAGGAACCGCGCGGAATTTCTGGAAACAATCCGCGAGGTGATCACTCAGGACATTGTCGACATCATGTTGACGTCGGCCTCCAATCTCGAACAATTGATCTATTCGGGCGCTTACAAGAATTCGAAAATCAAGCCTGTGATCCGGGCGAATGATACGACAGACATTTGGCGGCATCGTGGCGCGACCCATCATCATCGGCCATCGCGCCCGTTCCGCACCGCAAATCTGAAGCGCGTGAAGGAAAACCTGACGGATCTCGGGCTTTACTCGATTACGTTTACCAATGATCTTGATGCTGATCTCGAAGCCATGCACGCATTCGCCGAGTTCCGCGAAGATGCGCTGGCGCACGGGTTCACCTATTTTCTCGAAGTTTTCAATCCGAATGTCGGTGGCCCTTCGCCTGAGGAAATGCCGCACTTCGTCAATGATGCAATCATTCGTTGCCTTGCGGGTCTGACCGAGGTCGAGCGTCCCCGCTTTTTGAAGATCGCCTATAATGGGCCGCGTGCACTTGATGAACTTGCGAGTTTTGATCCAAGCCTCGTTGTGGGTGTTTTGGGCGGCGGCGCAGGCACGACGCGCGATTGTTTCGAATTGATCTTTCAGGCGGAAAAATATGGTGCGCGGGTGGCTTTGTTCGGTCGTAAGATCAATCTGGCGGAAGCACCACTCGAAATGATCCGCCATATGCGTGCTGTTGCCGACGGCACTATGTTACCGCTCGACGCCGTGAAATCCTATCATGACACGCTCGCTCGGCTGAAAATCGTTCCGGCTCGCTCGCTCGCGGATGACAGCCAGATTACCGAAGTACCGTTGAAGGCAGGTTGATCCTGTGATGCCGGAGAGACGCGGTATCCTTACGGCAGGTTCGTGGGTTGTCGACAATAACAAAACGCTTCAGGCCTGGCCCGCCGAAGACACGATGAACACATATGTCGAACTGGATCGGCAGGGTGGCGGCTCGGGCTGCAACATGGCGATCGACCTGAAAAAGCTTGATCCGTCCTTCCACGTCGAGACAATGGCTATTGTTGGTGACGATGATGACGGGCGTTATCTTCTGGGGCAATGCGATCAATACGGCATTCATCGGCGGCATATGCAGGTGATCAAAGGGGGCACGACGCCTTTCAGCGATTGCTTTAACTCCATCGAGAGCGGCAAGCGAACGCATCTCTATTACCCCGGTGTCGCTGAAGAATTATGCCCCGACCATTTCGATTTTAGGGATACGGACGCCCGGATTCTGCATCTCGGCCTTCCGGGCGCACACAAGAAGATGGATGCTCCCTGGGGCGAGGATTCGACCGGATGGGCGACGGTGTTGAAGGCTGCGGGCAAGGCGGGACTCAAGGCCAATCTCGAAATGGTATCGACGACACGCGACAGGATCCGGCATTTCGGGCGGTCCTGCCTGCCGCATCTCGATTTCCTGATCGTCAATGATTACGAGATCGGAGCGGTGGCGGACGTCGAAACGCGGGACGGCACACGAACGCTTTATCCAAAGGTTGTCGAGGCTTTACGGGCGGTTTTTGATCATGGCTCGATCTTGCTGGCCGTAGCGCATTTTCCCGAAGCCGCCATTGCGGTGACCCGTGATGGCAACGTGGTTGTAGCCGGTTCCGTGGCAATTCCGTCAAGCGAGATTGTCGGCGTAAACGGGGCGGGCGACGCCTTTGCTGCGGGCGTTCTCTACGCATCCCATGAGGGGCAACCAATCGAGGAGGCATTGAGAATGGGCCATGCCTGCGCCGCGGCATCCATGCGATCAGCAGCGACCACGAACACGGTAGTTTCGGCTGGCGAGTGTTTGGCACTAGCCGAAAAATGGGGCTTGCGTCCCGCGCCACTCTGACGAATTCGTTTAACCGGTTTTTAGAATAATCGCCTAGAGATATTCCGCCAAACGCGGCTGTAGCGGCGTGGCAAAGAAGCGGTCAATCGTTTGCGGGGTTGAGGCAGTTCCATCAGCCACAAAAACCGCGTGGGTGGCGATTGCTTTGAGATCGTCGGGATCATGCGAAACCATGAGTACGGTGAGATCGAGATCCTGTTGCAGTTTGCGGACTACCTCGAGCATGTCCCGCCTCAGACGTGGGCCGAGACCGCTGAAGGGTTCATCAAGCAACAGGATCGGTTTCTTCCGCAAAAGTATCCGTGCAAGTGCGACGCGTTGGCGTTCCCCGCCGGATAATTCGGCGGGACGATGCGTTTCGCGACCTTGCAACCCGAGACGGGCGAGCGCGGCATCGACTTCGCGCCATTCTGCCTTATCGAGCGAGAGATCAGGTTTGAGACCAAGGGCAGCGTTTTTTGCTGCATCCAGATGGGCGAAGAGATTGTGCTCCTGAAACAGGATACTCACGGGGCGCTCGGAGGGTGCTAACCCTGTCACATCATTTCCGTTGATCCGGATCCGGCCCGATTGTGGATCGGTGAAGCCTGCAACAATATTCAGAAGCGTGGACTTTCCGCCGCCCGACGGACCAATAATCCCGATTATGCCGGGGCCGGGAAAGGAGAGCGAAAAACGGACGTTGAAGTCTTCAGTGGTCCATTGCACATCCTCAAGATCAATCATGCGCATGCTCCTTTCGGCCAAAGGCGGAGAATGCCTGCGTCATGAGGATTGAAAAAACGGCGAGAACAAGGGCGATCCCCGCCGCGTCATCCGTCCGGTAACTGCCAAGACGCTGATAGATCAAGAAAGGCAGCGTCACGATCGAGTCAGAACCAAAAAAGGCGATCACGCCGAAATCTCCGAATGAAAGCAGAAAAGCAAAGGTGAAGGCAGCACGAAAGGCAGGTTTGAGAATGGGCCAATCGATCAGGCTGAAGCGTGACCAGCCTGCAATGCCGAGGCTTTCACACAGCGGGTCTTCATGCGCAACAAGCCTGCGCAAGGACACCGCGAGGCTGCGATAGACAAAGGGCAGAGCCATAATCGCATTGATCAGAACGATCAGAACGGGCGCATAGCCAACCGAACTGGTCGACGGCATCAAGATCAGGAACCACCCCGCGCCGAGCAGAACAGGCGGCAGCAGGAGCGTCAGCTCAACAGGTGCTTCGAAGATGCGCGCTTTCTTTACGGCGCCCTTCGATTCAAGTCGTATCGCGGCCAAAGCAAGCGGATAGGCAATGAGTACGGCGATGAGTGCAGCCGTGAACGCGATGCCACCGGACGTGGCGATGGCCCGCCAGAGGATACGCTCCGTTAAAAGACGCGAAAAATCTGCGGTCAAACCAGAGAGGATGACTGACAGGATCGGCAACAGGATAAACAGGGCCGAGAGAATGATGATGATCATATCCGGAACGGGATTGCCCGAACGCGATAAGGACGCTCGTTCAGGGCCGAGGGACAGGCGCGCTGTTTCAGCGAAAGGGGGCCGAAACTTGGCCAGAAAGGACAAAAGCAGCGCGCAGAGGCCGATCTGCCCCATAGCCAAGGCCAGAGCGAGCCCGGGATCATAATCGAAGCGAAGTGCCTGATAGATGGCGAGTTCCAATGTTGTCGCCGCCGGACCTCCGCCGAGTGTCAAAACAATCGTGAAACTCGTGACGCAGAGCATGAAAATGAGCCCGGCAATGCCCGGTAGCGCATTTTGAAGCACGGGCCATTCAATCACCCGGAAGATGGCCCGCTCGGACATGCCAAGCATTTGCGCCAGACGCCATTGCTCTCGCGGCACCTGTTGCAGGGCAATCAGGGTGAGAAGGGCGGCATAGGGCAAATTGAAAAACACATGCGCGAGCAGAATGCCATTCAGCCCGTAAATTGACGGAAGCTCGGGCCAAAAGCGGGAGATGAAGCCAGCGCGTCCGTATAAAGAGACGAGCGCCAGAACGGCAACCAAGGCAGGCAATCCCTGCGGCAGAGCGAAAAGGCGCAGCAGAAATCCGCGGCCGAAAAACTGGCGACGTGAGATTGCGCGCGCCAGCAGGACACCGAGAACGACGGAAATCAGCGTGGACAAAACGGCCTGAAACAGGGTGAAGCTCGCCGCCTGCCAGAGAAAGCTTGCTGACGTCGAGCCCATTCCCGGACTTGACCAACCAAGCGCAACAAGAGCCGGAAGCGCGATCAGTGCAAGCACCGCGAGCGCTAGAAGTGCGCCCGCGGAAGGCCAATTTTTGCCTATTGAGCCATGCTGGCTTGCCATTCTTCAGTCCAGACCTTGCGCTTGGATGCAACCTCTTCAGGTGTGAACAGGAAGCTTTTTGATGGATTAACCAGCTTTCCGAAAGCTTCGGGAATCCGTGCCGATGTTTTCGCAGCAGGCATCATCCAGTTTGTCGTCGGGATGATATCCTGAAACTCCGTGCTTACCATGAATTTGAGAAAATCCTTGGCGAGTGCCGGTTGTTTGCTGGAGGCCATGATGCCCGCAACCTCGATCTGGAGATAATGGCCTTCGGAGAAGGCTGCTGCCTGATAGCGGTCGGTTTTCTCTTCGATCATGTGATAGGCAGGTGATGTCGTGTAGCTGAACACCATGGGTGCCTCACCCTTCGTGAAGAGTCCGTAGGCTTCGCTCCAACCGGGTGTGACAGTGAGAACGCGCTTGGATAATTTCTTCCACGCGTCCGGTGCCTTGTCGCCATAGACCGAGCGCATCCAGAGAAGGAGGCCCAGACCCGGTGTCGACGTGCGGGGATCTTGAATGACAATCTTCTCCGCAGGATTGCCATTGACCAATTCATCAAGGCTCTTCGGCGGGTTCTTGATTTTTTCCGAGTCATAGATGACCGCGAAATGAGCAAAATCAAAGGGTAAGAAATTGGGGTCGGACCAGCCGTTCGGAATTGTTACCGTCGATATATCCGCGCCATGCGGTGCAAAGAGATTGGTGTTGCGGGCCTCTGCGGTGAGGTTTGTATCCAACCCGAGAACGATATCGGCTTCCGAGTTTTTACCCTCCATTTTGAGGCGGTTGAGAATGGCAACGCCATCGGCGAGCGAGACGAAACGCACTTCGCAGCCGCATTTTGCCTCAAAGGCCTTTTTCACAGCGGGGCCGGGGCCCCAATCGGCGGTGAAGCTTTCATAGGTATAGACAGTGAGAACGGGTGCAGCATGTGCAGGTGCAAGAACTGCAAAAAACAAGGTGAGAAGTGACGCCAATCTTAACATTTTAGCCTCCAACTTTCGGCGGGAGGCAAGGCAAAAAGACGATGCTTCTTGCACTGGCTCATCCTCCCTCCGCCGGCATTATCCGGATCAGGTTCTGCGGGTTAATGGCTCAGCACCATCTCTCAGCCTCGAAAATTCAAGGCACCCCGTTGAGCAATTGCTATCTTAGAGACGAAAAAACTAAACTGCAAGAGCATCAAACCGTGAGGTGGTATTTGAGGTATCGCTCGACTATATCTGGCATATGGACGAATTCGGTGACGCGCATTTCAGTATCCTGCTCGGCGGCACGCTGACGCCAACGCCACGCCTTTTGTGCCAGATTGCTGGCTCACGCGTGATCGCGGCGGATGGCGGTATTCTGCATGCCGAGACGTTGGCAGTGTCTACCGAATTGTGGGTCGGTGACTTCGACTCGACGCCCGACGCCGCGCGGAAACGTTTTGATCATGTTTCGCGGGAAGAGCATCCGACAGACAAAGATCGGACAGATGGTGAAATTGCAATCGAAGCGGCGATTGCGCGCGGTGCCAAACGCTTGACGCTGGTGAGCGGGCTCGGTGGGCAGGCCGACCACGTTCTCGGACATTTCATGCTGGCTCTGCGCTATGCGCAAGAAGGGCTTAGGGTCTCGATCACGAGCGGCGATGAAGAGGCCTACCCGTTGCTGCCGGGCGTTCATGAGTTTGATCTGCCTGCCGAAAGCAGGATCAGCATTATTCCTCTGAGCAAACTTGATCGTCTTTCGTTGAAGAATGTCTATTGGCCGTTGAACGATACCGTTGTTCCGCTCGGAAGCACACGGACACTCTCGAACCGCGCGAAAGGACCCGTTCAGGTCGAGCTCGAGTCCGGATACGGGATGATTATCGCGTATCCGGTGTGATGGAGCCTTCGGTTTTCAAGCCGAATGGCGAATATGTTCGCCGCAGCAGCGATCGTTGTGCCTCCGATGTTTTATCGAACTGAGGGCACTTGCCATCCAAACAATATCTGACAGAATGTCGCGGTTGATCATGGAACACGCTGGAATTTTATCACGATAAATTGGGAGCGGACGTATCAAGCGATGCTGATGTCGCACAATCTTCTCCTTGTCGCCCTTTCGCTCATTGTTTCGATTCAGGCGAGTTATGTCGGGCTAAGCCTGTCGATCCGGGTGCCGGAGGCGGACGGCGCTTTCCGTCGATTGCTTTTGGCAGGTGCGGCACTTTCGCTGGCAACCGGGATCTGGGGCATGCATTTTGTTGGAATGCTTGCACTCAAAGTGCCTTTCAACGTTGATTTCATTGTCTTGCCTACACTTTTGTCGTTTCTCGCCTGTGTGTTGGTCGTTGCTGTCGCACTGGTTGGAGCCAGCCTTTGGCCGTTGACCCGGACAACACTTGTTGCGGCTTCGATCATTATGGGGTCAGGCATCAGCCTGATGCATTACCTCGGCATGTCCGCTTTGCACGCTGCGGCCCATCTTGAACATAACCCTCTCTTTGTCGCCATGAGTATAGCTCTCGGGATCACTGCTTCCGGATTCGCGCTCTGGCTTGCCTTTTCCGAGGGAAAACGCCCACCCCTTTTTATCAGTGCAATCACACTCGGTATCGCCATATCGGGGATGCATTATGTTGCGATGGCCGGATTGACGCTTCATCCTCTGGACGCAGCGGCACCGCCTGTGGTTCACGCATTTTCAACTGATATGCTCGCGGTCATCGTTGCCGTGGTCGCATTCATCGTCTCGGGATTGTTTATTCTTACTCTCATTCCGGATCGACGCGCCGTCGTATCCGGCGGGTTGATGGCCTCGGCACCTTTGGCGGCTCAAGCCACTGAAGTTACCACGTCGGAAAAGGCGACTGAACGCGTCGTGCCAGCCTTTGTGCTCCCCATTGAACGTGACGGTGTTTTACAGACAATCGACATTGCCGACATTGTCGCGGTCCACGCCAATGCTCATTACACCTATGTGTCCAATGGAACATCCAATTTGTTCTGTTCGCTGTCGATCACCGAGGTGGAGGAGCGACTCGATCCGCACTTTTTCATGAGAGTTCACCGGAGCCATATCATCAATCTCGACCACATCAATGCGATCCGAAAATCGCTCGATAGCGGGATCGCTGAAATGGCAGGCCCGTTGCGCCAAGCCGTTCCGGTCAGCCGGACGAAACTGGCGGAACTGAAAAAGCGGGCGACAGAGCGAAAGAACCACGCCGCTCAATAGGTCAGTAAATCTGACGCAATTCGTGCAGGTGAACTGCTGTTCGTGAAATAGAAAGGCGGTTAGTGCACGAACAATTGCGGTACGAAGTATGACGGAAGACGTTGGGTTTCAATCATCTGGTAAAAGATGATCATTCGAGGAAACCCCAGAGGAGGCCATGCCGTGATCCCAGGCAGGTTCGATTATCACCGTCCAAATTCCGCCCAGGAGGCGGTCGCTCTTCTTGCCAAGCTTGGCGACGAAGCAAGACCACTCGCAGGTGGGCACAGTCTCATCCCCGTCATGAAAACACGGCTCTCGGCACCGGAGCATCTGATCGATCTCGGCGGCATCGCCGACCTCAAGGGCATCCGGGTTGACGGAAACACTGTCATCATCGGCGCGATGACGACACAGCATTCATTACTGACGTCGCCGGTTATTGCTGACAAACTGCCGATCATCGCAGAAACGTCGGCTGTGATCGCCGACCCGCAGATCCGCTATCTCGGCACACTCGGCGGCAATGTTGCCAATGGCGATCCCGGCAATGACATGCCCGCTTTGATGATGTGCCTCGACGCGACCTTCACAGTTCTCGGGCCCAAGGGCGAGCGGAGCGTCAAGGCCCGCGACTTTTATCTCGGCACATATGTGACAGCGCTGGAACCCGGCGAAATCGTCACATCGATCCAGATTGCGGCGCTCTCGGCAGGGGCCGGTTACGCCTATGAGAAGTTGAAGCGGAAGGTGGGTGACTATGCGACCGCCGCAGCAGCGGTCGTGATTTCGATGTCCGGTGGCAAATGCACCGCAGCGGCGATCGGTCTTACGAATGTCGCTGAGACACCGCTTCTGGCGTCCGATGCATCAAACGCGCTCATCGGATCGACGATGGACAAGGCCGCGATTGACAAAGCGGTTGCTGCTGCAGAAGCCATCACAAACCCCGCCCACGATGCTCGTGGCACACCGCAATACCGCACCAAAATGGCAGGCGTCATGCTGCGTCGGGCGATTGCCCGTGCAATGACCCGCGCCCGCGGCTGAGCCGAAGGAGAAACCAATGGCCAAGACCCACGTCACCATGACGATTAACGGGCAGGAAGTGGAGGCTCTCGTCGAGCCACGCACCCTGCTGATCCATTTTCTACGCGAACAGATGCTGCTCACCGGCCCGCATATTGGCTGCGAAACCAGCCATTGCGGCGCCTGCACAGTCGATATGAACGAGATGTCGGTGAAATCATGCACCGTGTTCGCCGTTCAGGCGAATGGTGCTAACATCACGACGATTGAAGGCATGGCGGCAGCAGACGGCACGCTGAGTGCGCTGCAGGAAGGCTTCCGCATGATGCATGGTCTGCAGTGCGGCTATTGCACGCCGGGCATGATCACGCGCGCTCATCGCTTGCTGATCGAAAATCCGAACCCTTCGGAAGATGAAATCCGCATGGGCATTGCCGGTAATCTGTGCCGCTGCACCGGTTATCAAAACATCGTCAAATCCATTCAATATGCCGCCGCGAAGATCAACGGCGTGCCGTTTCATGAGGCCGCAGAATGAACGACGTATCCATTTCGCGCGAAGAGCGCGCAGAAAAACTTCAGGGCATGGGCTGCCGCCGCAAGCGGGTGGAAGATATCCGTTTCACGCAAGGCAAAGGCCAATATGTTGATGACATCAAATTGCCGGGCATGTTGTTCGGCGATTTCGTTCGGTCACCCTACGCACATGCCCGGATCAAGTCGATCGATACGAGCAAGGCCGCTGCAGTGAAGGGCGTCATCGCCGTCCTGACGGCCAAAGACCTGAAGCCCGTCAAGCTCGACTGGATGCCGACGCTCGCGGGCGACGTGCAGATGGTTCTAGCTGACGGCAAGGTTCTGTTCCAGAATCAGGAAGTCGCTTTCGTTATCGCCGAGGACCGCTACATCGCCTCCGACGCGTGCGAACTCGTTGAAGTCGAGTATGAAGAGCTTCCCGTTCTCGTCGATCCGTTCAAGGCGATGGAGGCCAACGCGCCGGAACTGCGCGAAGATCTTCGCGGCAAGACAGAAGGCGCCCACGGCAAGCGCAAGCATCACAACCATATTTTCAACTGGCAGGTCGGCGACAAGTCCGGCACGGATGCAGCGATTGCGAAGGGCGAAGTCACGATCAAGGAGATGATTTCCTATCATCGCACGCATCCGTGCCCGCTTGAAACCTGTCAGGCAGTTGCTTCGATGGACAAAATCAAGGGTGAACTGACGCTATGGGGCACGTTCCAGGCACCGCATGTCGTGCGCACCGTTGCTTCGCTCCTGTCAGGCATTCCTGAGTCGAAAATCCATGTGATCGCACCGGATATCGGCGGCGGTTTCGGGAACAAGGTCGGCGTCTATCCGGGCTATGTTTGCGCCATTGTTGGCTCGATTGTTCTGGGTCGCCCGGTGAAATGGGTCGAGGATCGCACGGAAAATCTGACGGCGACCGCCTTCGCCCGCGATTACCACATGACGACCGAAATCTCCGCCACAAAGGATGGGAAAGTCACGGGTCTTCGGGTACACATCCTTGCCGATCACGGGGCGTTTGACGCCTGCGCGGATCCATCCAAATGGCCCGCAGGCTTCGCAAACATCGTCACAGGGTCGTATGATTTCCCGGTCGCACATCTGGAAGTCGATGGTGTTTACACCAACAAGGCACCCGGCGGCGTTGCCTATCGCTGCTCGTTCCGCGTGACGGAAGCGGCCTATTGCATCGAGCGGGCAATGGACATTCTAGCCCAGAAACTCGGAATGGATCCGGCTGATCTGCGGATGAAGAATTTCATCCAGCCACAGCAATTCCCGTATCAGTCGGCACTCGGCTGGGAATATGATTCAGGCGATTATCCGACAGCGCTCAAGAAGGGCATGGAGACAATCGGGTATCGTGCGCTCCGTGCAGAGCAGAAAGCCAAGCAGGAAGCGTTCAAACGGGGCGAAACCCGTGAGATTATGGGAGTTGGCGTGGCGTTCTTCACCGAAATCGTGGGTGCCGGCCCGTCGCGCAATTGCGACATTCTGGGCGTCGGCATGTTCGACTCGGCGGAAATCCGCGTCCACCCGACGGGCTCGATCATTGCCCGCATGGGAACGAAGAGCCAAGGTCAGGCGCATGAAACCACCTATGCGCAGATCATCGCGACCGAACTCGGGATCGAAGCCGACAAGATCATGATCGAAGAAGGCAACACTGATACGGCGCCTTACGGTCTGGGAACCTATGGCTCGCGCTCGACACCTGTTGCCGGCGCGGCAACCGCCATGGCGGCGCGTAAAATCCGGGCGAAAGCGCAGATGATCGCGGCGCATCTCTTGGAAGTCTCGGACTATGACGTCGAGTGGGACATTGATCGTTTCCGCGTGAAGGGTCTACCTGAAAAGTTCAAGACGATGACGGAAATCGCTTGGGCCGCCTACAACAACGTGCCGCAAGGCATGGAACCCGGTCTCGAAGCGGTGAATTATTATGATCCGCCAAACATGACCTATCCATTCGGTGCCTATATTTGTGTCATGGATATCGACGTCGATACGGGTGTTGCCAAGACACGCCGCTTCTATGCGTTAGATGATTGTGGCACCCGCATCAATCCGATGGTCATCGAAGGTCAGGTCCATGGTGGCTGCACGGAAGGCTTCGCCATCGCGATGGGGCAGGAAATCCGTTACGACGAGATGGGCAATTGCATCACCGGTACGTTGATGGATTTCTTCCTGCCAACCGCCGTCGAAACGCCTCATTGGGAAACGGACTTTACCGTCACGCCGTCACCGCACCATCCGATCGGTGCCAAGGGCGTGGGCGAAAGCCCGAATGTCGGCAGCGTTCCGGCCTTCTCGAATGCGGTCAACGATGCTTTCGCGTTCTTGAACGCCGGTCACATCCAGATGCCGCATGATGCATGGCGGACATGGGAAGTGGCGGAACGTCTCGGCTTGCACCGTTAAGCTAACGCTCTGAAAATACTGAAAAAATCTCCCCGGACTTGTCCGGGGAGATGTATAAGGCAGGATCATGACATCCTCGGTTCCGCGCGACATCATCGCTGATCGGCTGGCTGCGACAGGCTATGTGGCAGATCGCGACCTGTCGACTGCGCTCTGGCTGATGGAGAGTCTCGGACGTCCTCTGCTGCTGGAGGGCGAGGCCGGCGTCGGCAAGACGGAAGTTGCGAAAGCATTGGCCGCCGCGCACGCGACCAATCTCATCCGCCTGCAATGTTATGAAGGGCTCGACCGAAACGCCGCTCTTTACGAATGGAATTACCAGCGGCAATTGCTTGCGATCAAAGCGCGCGAAGGCGCGGATGCCGACGCTGTAGAAGATCTGATCTTCTCGGAAAAATATCTGCTCGAGCGGCCCCTGCTCGCCGCCATCCGTCAACCGAAGCCACCAGTTTTGCTGATCGACGAAGTCGACCGCGCCGACGAGGAATTCGAAGCGTTCCTTCTCGAATTGCTCTCCGATTTTCAAATCTCGATCCCGGAGCTCGGGACAATCTCCGCAAGTTCAATCCCGTTCGTCGTGCTGACCTCCAACGGCACGCGGGAATTGTCCGATGCTTTGCGGCGGCGGTGTCTGTATCACTATGTCGACTTTCCGGATGTTGATCGCGAAGCCCGCATTCTTCTGGCGCGCTTGCCCGGGATTGATGCCACGCTGGCCTTGCAGATTGCCGGTATGGTCGGTGCAATCCGCAAGGAAAGCCTCAGAAAGACACCGGGCGTTGCCGAAACACTCGATTGGGCGGCAGCCCTTGTCGGCATTGGTCTCAAAGATCTCCGTTCCGACCCCGAGGCCGTCCATGATACGTTGATGTGCCTCGTCAAAACGGCGGAAGACAAGAGCCGGATGACGCCTGAAGTCACCAACCGCCTGCTCGGCAAGGTGGCGTGAGATGGGCGCACAACTCCGCATCGTTCAGGAAACTGCGGCAGGAGCGCAAATCCGTTCGCGTCTGGCAGGCTTTGTCCGCAATCTGCGCGACAACGGCTTTCTGGTCGGTCTGGCGGAAACACGCGATGCGCTGCGCATCATTGCAGGGCCGGATGCTTTGCGGGTCTCCCGTCTGCGTCCCGCGCTCCGCGCACTCTTTTGCGCACGTCCCTCGGATTGGGAGCGCTTTGACGAGGTTTTTGATGCGTTCTGGCTCGGCCACGGCATGAAATCCGTTATGCGGATCAGTGGCGAGCCGCCGAAAGCATCCTCCACGGTGCGCAAATCGGGCGATGGCATGCCCGATTTTGGAAAGCCCGGGATGCCAGATCGCACCGAACGTCGCGACGGTCCGGAGCATGACAATCCGGCGGATGGACGCGGTCGCCGCGAGGGCGCGTCCCGTGCCGAGTCTCTCGGTTCGGTCGATTTCCGCCACATCACAGATCCGGCCCAAATGGAACAGGCCCATAGCCTTGCCGAACGCTTGTCACACAGCATGCGGGCTCGGTTGACCCGACGCGAAAAAGTGCGCCGTACGGGCCCGCGACTTGATCTGCGGCGGACCATCCATCGCAGCATCGCGACGGGCGGCGTGCCGCTTGAACTTGTTCACCGCCAGAGAAAAGACAAGCCGCTTAAACTTGTTATCCTGCTGGATGCATCTGGCTCGATGAGCCTCTATTCCGCGGTGTTCATCCGTTTCATGCACGGTGTCCTTGATACATTTCGGGAGGCCGATGCGTTTCTCTTCCACACCCGCCTCGTTCATGTCTCCGATGCGCTCCGCGAAAAAGACGCCGCCCGCGCCATCGACCGCATGGCACTCATGAGTCAGGGTGTCGGTGGCGGAACCAAGATCGGCGAAAGTCTTGCAACCTTCAACCAATGGCATGCCAAACGCGTTATCACATCGCGAACGGCCGTGATGATCGTGTCCGATGGCTACGATACCGGCGAACCGGAAGCCTTGGCAGCCGAGATGCAAGCCCTGCGTCGACGCTGTCGCAGGATCGTCTGGCTCAACCCGATGCTTGGCTGGAATGATTATTCGCCGGAAGCACGCGGAATCAAAGCTGCACTTCCGTTTATCGACCTTTTTGCTCCGGCGCATAATCTCGAGAGCCTTGTCGCGCTCGAGCCTTATCTGGCGAGGATTTGATCATGCAGACGCATCAGGATGTTCTTGATCTGGCAAACGACATGAAAGCGCGTGGCGAGGCCTTCGCGCTCGCAACCGTTGTGCGCACCGTTTCCGTCACAGCCGCAAAGGCAGGTGCCAAAGCGGTGATCCGCGCCGATGGATCGATCAGTGGTGGATGGATCGGCGGCGGTTGCGCACGTGGTGCAGTTCTCAAAGCCGCCCGCGCGGCCATCGCGGACGGGCAGCCACGCCTTGTCAGCATCCAGCCCAAGGATTTGCTCGACGAACTTGGCGTCAAGCCGGGCGAGGCCCGCGAAGGCATCGAATTCGCCCGCAATAATTGCCCGAGCCAAGGTACGATGGACGTCTTCGTCGAGCCCGTCCTGCCAAAGCCGCATCTCATCATCTGCGGGGCATCGCCCGTCGCGATCGCCTTGGCCGATGTATCGAGCCGTGCCGGCTTTTTTGTGTCGGTCTGCGCTCCCGCAGCCGATCATGGCGCCTTCGCCTCGGTGGAACGGTTTGTCGACGGATATGCGCTTCCGGGTGCGGAAACAGGGGACCGGTTCGTTGTTGTCGCCACCCAAGGCAGGGGTGATCACGAAGCGCTGAAAGCGGCCCTTTCCGAGCCTGCAGATTATGTTGCCTTTGTCGGATCGCGTCGCAAGGCTGCTGCTTTGCGTGCGGATCTGGCGGAGGAAGGCATCGGCGAAAATCGCCTTTCCGCCTTCAAGGCCCCCGCAGGCTTGGACCTCGGCGCGATCACGCCCGAAGAAATCGCCATTTCCATTCTGGCCGAAATGATCGCCATCCGGCGCAACGGCCAGCGTGATCTGGCATAGATTAGCGATAGAAGAGAACGAGGGAGACCCATCATGGATATGAACGGATCACAGCGTATTGAAGCCAGCCGCGAAGTTGTTTACGCGGCCCTGAACGACATTGAAATCCTGCGCCAGTGCATTCCTGGGTGTGAAACCATCGAAAAAACGTCTGAGACCGAGATGACGGCGAAGGTCGTCCTCAAAATCGGTCCTGTGAAAGCCTCTTTCTCCGGCAAAGTTACTTTGTCCGATCTTGACCCGCCAAACGGCTACACCATCACCGGCGAAGGGTCGGGCGGTGCGGCAGGCTTCGCAAAGGGTGGCGCGGCCGTCAAACTCGAAGCCGATGGCGAGGCGACTATCCTGCACTACACCGTCAACGCCCAGATCGGCGGCAAACTTGCCCAGCTCGGTGGTCGCCTCATTGATGCAACGTCGAAAAAGCTCGCAGGTGATTTCTTCGAGAAGTTCGGCGCCATCGTCGGCCCCGCACCGGAAGGCGAGGAAGAAAAGAAAAAGGGCTGGTTCGGCAAATTGCTCGGCTCGTCAGCCGCCGTTCTCGTCGCGGGCACGCTTCTCGTCCCGACATGCTGCCTGACCGGCCATGTTCATGCTGCAGACGACGTCGTCCCGTTCCCGATGTGTGTGTCACGCTAACTCAGACGATACAGGAGGGGGCACCTCAGCCCTTACCAGCTTGTATAGCCGCCATCTGCAAGCACAATCGATCCGGTCATGAGGCTTGATGCCTCGCTTGCCAGAAAAAGGATCACGGAGGCAATTTCGTCCGTCCGGCCCATCCGGTTCATTGGCGTACCGCCAACCCAATGCTGAAACATTTTAGGGTCTTCATAAACGAACGATGTCAGTTCAGTTTCGATATAGGTCGGCGCGACGGCGTTGACGCGAATACCCCGCGTCGCCCATTCCGCGGCGAGCGAACGGGTCAGATGGTGAACACCGGCTTTGGAGGCGTTGTAATGGGCCTGCTCCTGCGGCCGATTGACGATGAAGCCTGACATCGAGCCGACATTGACAATATTGCCACCGCCCATATCGAGCATGCTCTTGCCGAATGTGCGGCAACACCAGAACAATCCGTTCAGATTGACATCAATAACTTTGAGCCAGGTTGCGTCATCCATGGTTTCGGCTGGCCGGTTCGACAAAGCGATGCCTGCATTATTGACGAGAATATCCACTTTGCCATGGCGGGCGATGATCGCCGCATGAACCTGCTCGACAGCGCGGGCATCCGTCACGTCGAGCTTTTCCCATTCAACTTTGCGGCCCTTGGCCTGAAGCGCCTGGCTGGATTTGGCGGCTGTATCCGGGTTCATATCCGCGATGATCACGGTAGCACCCGCTTCGCTGAGCGCATCTGCTGTCGCAAGGCCAATACCCTGCGCCGCACCGGTGACGACGGCAACTTTTCCATTGAGGCTGAAACGTTCGAGATACATGGCGGATGATCCTTTGCAGAAAGAAAACGAAGCGATTGATAAACACTACCGAATAGTGTGCCACAAACACAAGGCGGGTCCAACCCGTTGACCCGAAAGCGGGACGCAATTCAACCGTTTTGATGGACAAGGCACACTGTTTCAGTTCGGCGGCAGAACCGCCGCTGGCAGCGGCTCCCGCCCGCGAATAACATCCGACCCTTTTTCACCTGCCATAATCGTTGCAGCATTCGTATTCGAGGAAACAAGGCGGGGCATGATCGACGCGTCACACACGCGCAATCCGCTGATCCCGTGCACGCGCAAATCATCAGGGGAAACAACCGCCATCGCGTCATGCCCCATCCGGCAGGTCCCCACCGGATGATGTTGCGTCTTGCCGGACCGGCACGCATACTCGAAAAGATCCTCATCGCTCACAAGCTCAGGCCCCGGTAACCGCTCGCCGAGCAGGAACGGCTTGAGCGCCGGCTGCTGCAAAAGTTCGCGGGCGATGCGAAGCCCTTTGATCGAAATTTCCCGATCATAAGGATCGGCAAAATAATTCGGATCGATCAGCGGCATTGCCGCCGGATCATTCGAACCCAACCGCACCGAACCGCGCGAGCGCGGGCGAATAAAGGCCGCGTTCAGCGTCAACCCGTTATTCTTGAGCTTGGCAACGCCCGCCTCGATGCCCGAGCCAAGTCCGAGATGAAACTGGACATCGGGCGAGCGCGCCGCGTCATCGGCATAGGCGAACGCGCCGGTCTCGAACAAGGTCGATGCAACCGGTCCCTTTTTGTAGAGAAGATACTGAATGCCAGCACCCAGCGCCCGATACCATGACGCATAGCTGTCATAGGTATGACTGCCCGTGCACTCCGCGATCACATAGAGATCGAGATGATCCTGCAAATTGGAGCCGACACCTGGCAGGTCATGTACGACGGGGATGCCGACAGAGGTCAGATGATCCGCCGGACCGATGCCGGATAGCATGAGCAAACGAGCCGAGCCGATTGTGCCGGATGACACAATCACATCGCGTTCACAGCGGATCGTTTCCGTTGCCCCACCTGCCGCCCCAAGTTCGACCCCGACGGCTCGGCCCTTCTCGACAATAATCCGCGTCACAGAGCGCCCGGTGATCACCGTCAGATTGCCGCGTTGCCGCACCGGCTTCAGATATTCAACCGCCGTGCTCGAACGCCGCGCATTCCGGACGGTAATCTGGTAGTGGCCGACACCTAATTGGGTGGCGCCGTTGAAATCCGGATTATAGGGCAGGCCATATTCCTGCCCCGCCCGAATGAAAGCCTCGTTGATCGGTAGCGGATTGATCGGCGCGCTGACACCGAGCGGCCCGCCCGTGCCGTGATAGGCGTTGGAGAACCGTTGATTATCCTCCGAGCGCTTGAAATAGGGCAGAATATCCCGAAAGCTCCAGCCTTTGCAGCCATCAAGCTCCGACCATTCGTCATAGTCCTTCGGATTGCCACGGGTAAAAATCTGCGCATTGATCGATGATCCGCCGCCCAGAACTTTCGCCTGCGTATACCACAGCACGCGGTCTTTCATGTGCCTTTGCGGAACGGTCGACCATCCCCAACTGCCGATGCCCTTGGTCATTTTCGCAAATCCGGCCGGCATATGAAAGAACGGATGCCTGTCCGAACCACCCGCTTCGATCAGAAGAACCTTGACCTCGGGATCCTCGGTCAAACGCGCCGCGAGCACGCAACCGGCCGATCCCGCACCCGTAATGATGTAATCATACGCCATAAATGCCATTCCCCTCCCGGCATGAATGTGGGTTTGGTCCCGTCATGCCACACCACCAAATCATGATCCGCGCAGAACCAACCCGATCCGCTCCGGCTGAAAGAGCGAAGGGTCCATCGTTTTAAGATCGGGAGCAACTTTAAGCCGGAACTCGGACTGGTCAAGAACATCGCGTTCAAGATGAACACCCGGAGCAATCTCTGTCACCACAATGCCGTGCTCCGTCAGACGCATCACGCAGCGTTCCGTGACATAGGTGATATCCTGTCCTTGGCTGATCGCCCGACGCCCAGAAAACGAGACCTGCTCGACCTCGTTCACAAGCTTCTTGACCTTTCCTTCCTTTGCGATCACGAGCTGCCCGTCCTTGAGATCAAGGGATGCTCCGGCCGTAAAAAATCCGGAAAAGACAATCTTTTTCGCCCGCGCCGTAATATCGACAAACCCGCCAGCCCCTGCCGTTACATGCGGCCGGACACCGAGCTTCGACACATTTACCGAGCCGGATTGGTCGATCTGTAAAAAGGAAAGCAGCGACGCGTCAAAGCCGCCGCCCTGAAAATAGGTAAACTGGTATGGCGATGGCACAATCGCCTCCGCATTGGACGCGCAGCCGAACTGGAATTCGAGCAATGGCACGCCGCCAACCGCACCTTGCTCGATAATCCACGTCACCGCGCCATTCAATTCTTCCTCGATCAGGATACGCGGTACATTGGCCGAGATGCCGAATCCGATATTGACCGCATCGCCATGGCGCAATTCCTGCGCAACACGCCGTGCGATCACTTTGGAAACGCCGAACTCAGGCACCTCAAAAGAATTTAATGGCCGGAATACTTCACCCGATATTGCCGGATCATAAACCGTCTGCGTCGTCTGCATCTGGTCGGGCACAACCACGATCACATCGACGAGTACACCCGGCACAAACACATCGTGCGGCTTCAACGTCCCCGCCTTTGCGAGACGTTTGACCTGCGCAATGACAAGGCCGCCATTATTGCGAACGGCCAGTGCCTGATCAAGCGGCCCGAGATAACCGCCCTCATGCTCATAGGACAGGTTCCCCCGCTCATCCGCGGTCGTTGCGCGGATAATCGCAACATTCGGGATGATGGACGGGAAAAACAGCCAGTCCTCGTTCTCGAATGTGATTTTCCGGACAATCGGCTCTTCCGCCGCCAGCGCATTCATCGCGCAACCGCCTCGTGCAGGATCGGCGAACGTATCAAGGCCCACTTTGGTGATCACGCCGGGCCGTTTCGCAGCCGCCTCCCGCTGCATATCGAACATGATCCCCGAAGGCACATTATAGGCGGGAATCTGGTTGCCCGTGATCATCTGCCAGATTTTCGGCGGCTCCCGCGTGGAGGGACCGGAGGGATAGGAGCCCGCAATAATCTTCTTGATGCAGCCCGCTTTGGCGAGATGATCAATGCCGGAAATGCCATACATGTCGCCTGCGGCAATCGGGTGAATCATCGTGAGCGACCGCGGATGGTTTGTTTCGTCAAACCGCCGGCCAATCGCCGCCAGCATCGCGTCGGGACACCCAAGGCCTGACGAGGACGACACCGTCAACGTCACATTGTCGGGGATGAGATGTGCCGCCTCGTCGACAGAAAGAACACGCGGAAACGCCATTAAACAGATCCTCCGGATTCAGACTGCACGACGTTCGGCACAAATTTCAAAATGTGCTGCGCCACAGCCACCGTCTTGCCATGCTGGTTCGTTACCACAATGTCACCAATTGTCCTGAGCCTCTCGGGATCAACCGACACGATCGTATAAACAATCTCGATCGTATCACCGATATGGACGGGTGCCAGCAGCCGGATCCGGTCATAGCCGAGCGACACGGGGGTATGATGCGCCCGCTGCGCCTCGAAGCCCTCGAGGATCCGCGTCGACGTTGCAGACATGTAGCCCACAATCAGCGCGCCATGCGCAATCCGTCCGCCGAAACCGGACCGCTGCATCGCATCTTCATCGACGTGATTGGGCGAGAAATCCCCGGTGATCCCGGCAAAGAGATAGACATCCGACTCGCTGACAGTTTTTCTGAAATGCGATGACGCACCGACGGCGAGAGGCAGAGACATTGTCGTCCTATTTGATCACCGCGATTTTGGCGCGGTCCATTGTGGCAGCAACGGCTGCTACCAGAATAAAGCCGAAAACGATCTGTTGTGTAAAGACGCTGATCCCGACAAATGTCATCCCGATCCTGACAACCTGCACGATCAATGCGCCGACAAAGGTTCGCCAGATCGAGCCGACACCGCCCGTAATGGCCGTTCCACCGACAATGATGCACGCAATCGCAGGCAGCAGAAACTCGTTGGCAAGCGTCGGCGACCCCGAACCGAGCCGCGCGGCCATGATGATGCCGGCAATACCCGCCATTGTGCCCGAAAGCATGTAGGCGATGATCTTGGCCCGCTCCACATCGATGCCGGAAGCAATCGCCGCCAGTTCCTGCGAGCCGATCGCCCGCACAATCCGGCCAAACGGCGTCAGTCCCAGAATTCCGCCAAGCAAAACCATGAAAAATACGCCGACCCAGATTTCATTCGGGACTCCAAGGCTGTTGCCAACCGCCCAGAACAGATAGGCAGCCCGATCATCCGCCGAAATATTGATGCTGCGCGTGTTCGAAAACCAATATCCCGCGGAGGTGACCACACCGCTCACCGCCAGGGTCGCAATGAAAGACGGAATTTTGAGCCGCGTTGATACGAGCCCGCCACTGATCCCGGCAATCACACCGCCCGCAACCGCAAGCGGTAACGCCCAGAAGCCGAGATGCGGCAGATAGGCCGCGAGAATACAGCTTGTCATGGATGCGACAGCCTGCACGGAGAGATCAATCCCGCCCATCATGATCACCAGCGTCACGCCGGAGGCCATCAGAAACAGCGTCATCGTATCCGCCGAGAGCGTGAGAATATTGTTGACCGAAAAGAACGTCCGATCATAGAGCCCGATCATCACCACAAGCACGAGGAGGACACATAATGGAATAAGCGTTTGGAGGCGGGAAGCGTATTTCGTCATTGTTTCACACCATATACCGCACGAGATCAACCTGATCGGGCTTGCCGCCTGTTGGCGCGTCAAACGTCTCGACCACCGCGCCGTCGCGCATTACCAGAATGCGACTCGAAAGCCCGATGACTTCATTCAGCGTATCGCCCAGTAGAATAATCGCGAACCCGTCAGCCGTCATCTCGCGGACGAGGTCGTAAACGTCTTCCTTCGCGCCGACATCGATCCCGCGGGTCGGGTGATCGAGAATCACAATCCTGACGCCTGCGACACGCCATTTTGCGAGCACAACCTTTTGCTGGTTTCCGCCAGACAATCCGCTGACCAAAGTCGAAATCGACGGCGTCTTGATCCGGAGTTGCTTGACCCAGTTTTCAGACACCGCGCTCTCACGCGCAAAATCAATCACACCATTTTTCGTGAACGCCGGAAGGGCCGACAGGGTAATATTTTCTGCCACAGTAAACGAGGTAACGATCCCCTCGACTTTTCTCTCGGCCGGCACGAGGCCGATGCCGCGCGACACAGCATCATGCGGCCCGCTAAAGACAATCTGCTCGTCACCAATCGACAAGGTCCCGCCGTCAAAGCGGGTATGCCCGGCAAGACATTTTGCCAGCTCCTCCCGCCCAGAGCCGATCACGCCGGCAATCCCGATCACCTCACCCGCATGCAGCGTGAACGACACATTTTCGAACGCGCCTATCTTGGACAGATTGCGCACATCCATCAAGCGCTCTGCTTGCGGCACGGTTTGTCGCGACTCGCGGTAATATTCCTGCTGCAATTGCCGCCCGACCATATGAAAATGCAGGTCGGGGATGGTTGCTTCCGTCGTGGGCATCTCGGCGACAACCCGCCCGTCGCGCATGACAAATGTGCGATCCGTAATGTCGAGCACTTCCTCGATCCGGTGCGAGATGAAAACAATTGCCGTCCGTTCCTTGATATCCCCGATAATGTCGAACAACAGGCCAATTTCCGCCTTCTCGAGCACAGAGGTCGGCTCATCCAGCAAAATGGTCACCTGTCCCGACATGCGCCGATCAAGCGAGAGCGCCTTGGCAATTTCCACCATTTGCCGGTCCGCAAACGACAAATCCGCGCATCTCTTGCCCGGATGGATCTCAAGCCTGACCTTCTTCAATTCTTCCGCCGCCGCCGCATTCATCCGGCTTTTCGAAATCAATCCGTAGGAGATAAATTCCTGTTCCCGCCCGAGAAAAATATTCTCTGCCACCGAGAGATTCTGGATGATGGATTGTTCCTGAAACACCATGGCAACACCATTATCGAAAGCATTGCGCGGCGACGTCAGAATCGTCGGTTTGCCGTTCACCAGAACCGTGCCGGAATCGGGCTGGTATATGCCGTTCAAAATCTTCAGAACTGTCGATTTCCCCGCCCCGTTTTCGCCGATCAGGCCGACAACCTCGCCCTTCCGGACTGAAAAACTCACATCATCCAGCGCCTTGACGCCCGGAAAGCTCTTGGAAACGCCTCTGAGTTCCAGCGTGGGTGTCATCGGCGCACTCATTTGACAACATCCAGCCGCGAACGATCCAGCGATAATGCCACCGCGATAATGATCAGAATACCCTGCACACCTTGCTGGACATAGGGCTCAATCCCCATCAGCACCATGCCATTGGCGAGGGTCACCACGATCAAAACACCAACCACCGAATTGAGAATGGAGCCGACGCCGCCCGAAAGCGCGGTGCCACCGACAACCACCGCCGTAATCGCCGTGAACAGTCGGCCCTGACTGATCAAAGCGTGTCCTTGCCCGAATTGCGCCGCGAGAAGCACCCCACCCAACCCGTAGAACAGGCCTGCAATCATGAAGACCATGATCCGTGTTCGCTCGACCGGAATACCCGCATTCCGCGCTGTCACCTCGTCGGTCCCGATTGCATAAACCCACCGGCCGATCCGGGTGCGTTCCTGGATAATATAGGCGATGATGATTGCACCCAATGCGATCCAGACCGCCATCGGCACATCGAAAACCCGCCCCAATGAGAGGAAACGGAATGTCTGGTCCGAAATGCGGGCCGTAAATCCGCCAAGCACAGCGGTTGCGACGCCGATCCCCGCAAAGCCGACGCCGAGCGTTGTCATGAAAGAGGGGGTTTTCAGCCGGACATGCAGAAATCCGTTCAGAAAGCCGAGAATACCGCCGACCAGAATGGCAAGCGGCACCGCCCAAAGGCCGATCGAAATCGGTGAAATATCATTCACCACCAGCAAACTTACCATCACTGCCGTGACTGCAACAACGCCTTCGATGGAAAGATCGATACTCCCCATCAGGATCACAAATGTCGTGCCCATGCACAACACCAGCGGAATGGCCGCCGAATTCAACAGCCTGAGCAGGTTGCCGATTGTCAGAAAATTGCCGTTGAACAGGCTGATTACCAGACACAATACAACCAGAACCGCCAATGGCGCCCAATCACGCCAACGACCCATCACCGATGCTCTATGTGCCGGTTGCGCGCGCACCTGTGTCCCTCCGAAAATCCCATCATCTCACGCCAAATCAGGGCGTCAAGAAGAACAGCCGGACGATTGCTCGCCCGGCTGCAAACATTCTATTGAACAGCTTAGCCGCGATACTGGATTTGGCCGGTGGCCTTACCCCAGAGATCGTTGAAATCGAGCGCGCCGCCGCCTTTCTTGACATCGGCAACATTCGCCTTCGTCACGATGATGCCGGTGCCGTAGAATTCGCGGTGCTCTTTCGGCTCTTTCGCGATATCCACCTTGCCGGTCGCAACCGCATACGGAATGGCGAGGCCCATGCCGCCGGTCCACAACGGATCCCATGCAACAGTGCCTGCGAATTCACCTGCTTCTGTCGCCTTCAAGGCGGCCTCGATCCCGTCGATCCCGACGACTGGCACCTTGCCGGCAAGTCCGCTCTGGCGCAACGCTTCCAGCGCACCCATACCCATGCCGTCATTGGCCGCGAACACACCCTTGATGTCCTTGCCGAAACGAGTAATCCAAGCCTGCGTGATATCGAACGCCTTTTGCTCGTTCCAGTCTGCTGGCTGGAAATCGAGCAATTTCACTTTGCCGTTGGTTTCCTTGATCGCCATATCGAGGCCGAGTTTGCGCTCGATGGCCGGAACGTTGGAGAGAATGCCGCCCAACGCGACAATGCCGCCTTCGCCGCCAAACGCCTTGAAGAGTTCGCCCGCAATCGCCTTTGCAGTCGGCACCCCGTCAAACGACATATGCGCGACATAGTTCGGGTTGAAATCCCAAGGATGCAGATCAGCGGGCTTGTTCCACTGCGTTACCACATAGGCACCGGCCTTTTTGCACTCTTCCACAATCACGCGTGCATCCGGCGAATCATTCGGATCGACGTTCAGGATCAGCTTGCCGCCTGTGCGCTGCAGCAGTGCCTTGATGTCGGAAATGCCCTTTTCGGAATTTCCTTCCGTCACGAGCATTTCGTATTTGGCGTCAATGCTCTTGGCAAAATTCTCTCCGCCCTTGGCGAAGGTCGCATGGTAGGGGTTGGCAACCGAACGCATGGAATTGGCTAGCGTCCAGGTCGTTTCCTTGGCGATCGCAGGCATCGGAAATGAAAATCCGAATGACCCCGCGGCCAATGCGCCACCAGCGCCCTTGAGCAGCGAACGGCGGCTTGTTTTCAACGTAATAATTTTTTCGATGGACATTGATTGATGCTCCCTCTGACGCTGGTTTTAAGTAACCAGTTAGTTATAATAGTTGCGCAAACTGATTTGCCTGTCAAGGATCAGTTGCAACCCTGATACTCTCGATAAGGGAGAAGCCGGATGAAACATTGTAACTAACCATATGGTGCATTGATTCAGGATGGCGATCTCTTTTCGAATGTGCAAAACTGAACCGTCGGATGTCGTCCGGCACGCGATAAAGGACCGACTACGCATGACATCAATCTACTTCCGAAAGACCTTCCAACGCAGCTTCGGCACTTGGCCGTTGCGGGGTCAGGAACTTTCCGGTGCGCTGCACGCCGCCCTCGAGGCCGGCTATCGTTCGATCGATACGGCGCAAATGTACGGTAACGAGGCTGAAGTTGGCGTCGCGCTTGCAGCATCCGGCATTCCGCGCGCGGATCTCTGCATCACTACGAAAGTGCGCCCGGATAATTACACGGAAGAAGCTTTTCTGCCCTCGATCGAAAAGAGCCTCGCAGATCTCAAAACCGATCACGTCGATGTCCTGCTGCTTCATTGGCCGCCGATCGGCGGGGATATTGTCGGGCCGGTTCGCCTACTGGAAAAGGCCGTGCGTGCTGGCTATGCCCGGGCCATTGGCGTCAGCAATTTCACCGCCTCGATGATGCGGACAGCCAAGGCCACAATCGCGACAGAACTCGTGACCAATCAGGTCGAATTTCATCCCCTGCTCGACCAGACAAAGCTTCTAGCGGCGGCCATCGAAACAGGAATTCCGCTCGCCTCTTATTGCTCGGTCGCCCGCGGCAAGGTGTTCAGCTATCCGCTCTTCTCGGAACTTGGTGATGCCTACGGCAAGTCGGTAGCCCAGATTGTTCTGCGCTGGATTTTGCAGAAAGGCGTTTCGATCAATACCATGTCCACCAAGCCGGATAACATCCGCGCCAATTTCGACGTGATGGATTTTACCCTGTCCAGCATCGACATGGCCCGGATCGATGCCCTGAACGCCACCGGATATCGCATCGTCACCCGTGAAAAATCGGCCTATGCGCCGGATTTCGATTGACCGAAAAGGAGCCTTTCATGAACCCCGCCCAGAAAAACCCGCTCGGCCGCACCAAATTGCCGGTCACCGCCTTTTCCCTCGGGCTCGCACCCATCGGCAATTTTCTTAAGCCGATCTCGGATGCCGAATCGGACGCCATGATCCAGACCGCCTGGGACGCCGGGATCCGCTATTTCGACACCGCCCCCCTCTATGGTCACGGCCTCTCCGAACTCCGCACCGGGCACAGCCTGCGGTGGAAAAACCGCGACGACTATGTCATGTCCTCGAAAGTGGGACGGCTATTGACCCCCGCAAAGCGCGAAACCATCAATTATGCGCCATGGGTCAATGCCGGTGCGTTCAAGGTTCATTTCGACTATTCCTATGACGGTGCCATGCGGAGCATCGAAGATTCCCTGCAACGGCTTGGCCTCGAACGCATGGAAATCGCCTTCGTCCACGATTCGGACATCTTCACCCACGGCCCCGAAAAGCAACCCGAAATGTTCCGTCAGGCCATGTCCGGCGCGGTCAAAGCCCTTCTGAAATTGCGCGACGAAAAAGTCGTCACGGCCATCGGGTTCGGCTGCAATGAATGGCAGGTGTGTCATACGGCGTTGCAACAGGCGGATCTTGATTGCTTCCTGCTCGCCGGACGCTACACACTTCTCGAGCAGGACGCGCTCGATGAATTTCTGCCGCTCTGCGAGAAGCGCG
>Ga0209358_10000756_pt1 | contig 27634 bp, 25 predicted proteins | sample LauGreFa1BDMLBSN_2_FD_187574 | JGI IMG/M metagenome (GOLD analysis project Ga0209358, IMG submission 187574) | Freshwater lake microbial communities from Lake Michigan, USA - Fa13.BD.MLB.SN (SPAdes) (version 2) | ecosystem: Environmental > Aquatic > Freshwater > Lake | place: Lake Michigan, USA...
CTTATGCCACAAATGATATTGGTACTGTTTATGGAACACAAATAAGCTTTACGACTCTGTCGCCTCCAACTATTGCATCAACTACAGCAGCAACAAGTATTACATCAACAACTGCCATAAGCGGTGGAAATATTACAAGTGATGGAGGAAGTCCAATTACAGCTAGAGGTGTTGTATGGAGTACTACTTCTTCGCCTACAATAGCATTAGCAACTAAAACTACTGATGCTGGAACAACAGGTACCTTTACGAGTAATCTTACAGGTTTAACAGCAGGCACGCTTTATTATGTACGTGCTTATGCCACAAATGCTGCAAATACTGTTTATGGAGATCAAATAAGCTTTACGACTCTGACGCCGCCTCCAACTTACACAATAGGTCAACGTGCTTTAGGTGGTATAATTGCCTATATTACTGGCGGTGGAAATACAGGTACATCAGGATTAGTGGTTACCGAATCAAATATTTCTACAAGTGCCCAATGGTGTAATTCAACCGGGGTGATATCGGGTGCAGATGGTTCCGCTATAGGAACTGGAAATCAAAATACAATTGATATTATGGCAGGATGTGCCACCGCAGGTATTGCAGCTAGACTTTGTGGAGATTTAGTTCAAGGTGGATATTCTGACTGGTATTTACCAAGTAAAGATGAGTTATCTAAATTGTATTTAAACAGAACTGCTATTGGAGGTTTTGAGACTACCGCCAGTTATTGGAGTTCTACGGAGAGCGGCAGCAGCAGCGCGTATACCCAGCCTTTCAGCACCACCAATCCGGCCACCAAGAATAAGACCACCACTTATTATGTTCGCGCCGTTAGGACTTTTTAACAATTTAACTATTCGACAATCAAGGGAGATGCAAGTTACGTTAGCTATAATTGATGAAATGTGTACATCAGAGATTAGTAAAAATTTTGGAATAAAAAGTAACACTGTATCTACAGTAAAAAAGAATATTTTTATAAAGCTCAATATTAAGTCAGATATTGGTCTATATAAACTTGCTTTAAAAGAAGCACTTGTCAATTAAATTTTAATAACATTTACTTATCATAATAAATGTACTGTTTACGAAGACACCTAATAGTTATTAGAATTCTTTTTTAAGGTGGCTTACTTGTAGTAGAGAAATCTTTAAAGCAAGTTTTTTATTTATATCCGCTTATCTTATAAAAATTTGGTAGAGTTATAGAAAAGTTCTTATATAAACTTATCTTAATAATTCATCTATTCTTTTATAAATAGTTTCATCTTCCCCAACATATCTTTCTAAGATTTTACCATTTGGGTCTATTATTATTTTTGTTGGAAAACCAGCTACAGAAAACTGTAATATAAAGTCTTCATTAGTTGAACTAAGTATATGATTCCATTGATATTTTGGATTGTCAAGAATAAATTTTTTCCATCTAATACCTTTATCAGATTCTGATGCAACACCTAAAATCTCCATTTTATCTTTGTATTTATCTAAATATTCTTTCATTTTTGGCATTCCTGCTATGCAAGGACCACACCAGGTTCCCCAGAAATCAATAATAACATATTTTCCCCTGAGTGATGATAATTCAAATTTATTTCCAGAATATGTATTTTTCGTACTGATTTCTGGAACTATTTTTCCAACAGCTGCAGCAGAAAATCCTTGAATTCTTTTTTGTACTTCATCGTAATATATATTACCAGTAAGAAGTCTATTATCCATCATATTATAGAATTCTGTTGCTAAGATATTTGATACCTGTGATCGGATCAACATATCTGATAATTGCCAGGCTGCTGAAGCTAAATTCGGAAAATTTCGAACAAATGCATGTTTGTATTCAACTATCTTTTTATCCAATAAAGATGCTGATTCTTTCATTTTTTTAATTACAGTAGTGTCTGTTACAAGCTTATTTGAGATTTTAACACTGCTATTTACACTCTCATTTAGTAAAGGGTAAATTACACGGTTCAAATTAGCAAAAGCATTGTTATTTTCTTCGCCATAGGGATATGCATCTGCAAAATCTGTAATCTCACCAGTAAATTTTAAATTAAATCCGGGAGCAGCAAAGAATTGTAAAGTTGATGATTTGGCAGGGTAGTAGCCATTTCCTGTTCTTTTTATTACTCTCTCAAGATTAGGGCTGATATTGGCGTACAAGAACTTTTTTATTGGGGCAGTATAAGTAAATGATTCGTTTACAACAAGTATTGAATCTTTACTATAACCATTTGGAAGCTCTTTATCAAAAATAAATAGAGTTAGATATTTAGAGTCAAGACCCTTGATTTTTCCGCTTATTGTGAACGTTTTTTCTTGTGCAAATAAATTTATTGAACAAAAAAGTGTAAATAATATTAATTTTCCTCTCATGATTATTCAGGATTAATAATCCCATATTTAATTTATTCGTTTATTGTATTTTTTCTCAAATTATTTTAGTCTTTATTTAGCAATCGTCTAATTCTCTTTGAATAAGGTTTGTTAATAAATATTCTGTAATAATTTTCCCCTTCCCGAAATAAGTTCGTTGTTGTGAATTGGTAAAGCGTATTTACGTGAATTTTTTTCAAGTTGATACGTTTGAATTGGCTTTGTTACATCAGGTCCTGAAATAGTAATAGGATAAAATTGTTTTGTTACTATAACATCATCATTAGGGTCAGAATTATTATTATATCTTCGAAGATCAAACCAGCGCTGCACAAATGGAATTTCTCTTCTCCTTTCTTGTAAAATTTTTGTAATTGCTTCTGATTGATTTGCTGCTGTTAAATTAACTAACGCACCAGGTCTTATTCTCTTTGCTCTTAATACATTTACAGCTGTTAGGGCTCCATTTATATCTCCATTTCTTGCCATGCACTCTGCCTTAATTAAATACATTTCAGCTGTAGTTGGTCCTGAAGGTATTCTGTCTTTGAAGAAAAAAATGTATCCTGGTAAACCATTTGTTGGTGTGTTGGAGCCAAAATAGTAGCTGTAATTTTCCACAATGTGAAATTCATATCGTCTATCATTAGATTTATCGTATAAATCCAACAGTTCTTTGCTTGGTAAATAGAACCAAGAGCCAAAATTTTGAACTCTGAAATATAAAAACTCTTTCCATCCAAAAAAATCTACGAGATTAGTCTGATTATTGTGTGTGAAAGGGAATTGGCATGTGAATGGTGATCCACCGGTTACACTATATGTAAATGGTGTTCCATAATACATTTCCGTTGGGTTATTATAATCAACAAGTCTGCTATACTCGCCAAGGGCTAGATTTGCATACTTTAATGCTTCCGTATAATTATTTCTGTTAAGATAATATCTAGCTGCAAATCCATTTACTGCGGCAGTACTACCTCTCCAATGTTCAGGTTTGCCTCCAACTAATAATGGTTTATTAATTTTCAAAGCTTCTGCTAAGTCTGATTCAATAAACTTGTAAGTTTCTTCTAAACTAACACGAGTTAGATCTTCTTCAAAACTTGTAGATTTTTTGATTGGCAAACCCATTTCACTTTTATTTGTATTAGTATAGGGAAGGCAGTATGTATTTGCTAATTGCCAATATGCATATGCTCTTAATAGGTGTGCTTCTGCTTTTAGTCTAGCTCTATCAGCTTCCGTTCCACCTGTTACTTTATTTAAATTTTCTAGAACTGCATTTGCATAAAATACATCTCTCCATTCTCCTGAACCAGAGGCCCATAAAGCATCCGAATTAGCTGTCAATTTATTGTATTCTATATCCCAGAATGCTCTAAAAATGTTTGGTAGGAACGTGAAATTACCTCTTTTATTATCATATGTTTGTGCATTAAGCCCATAATCATCTGTACCCATCCATGATGGGTTTTCGTCACTATATAATGAACCATATTGTTCCATGAGAGCATTTAAGTGTTCGATAGTTTCAAGTGGGATAGAGGAATTTTTACTAATTGGTTCATCAAGAAATTTTTCGCAGGCCGAAAAGCTTGTCACTAAGAACAATAAAGTACAAATCGTTAGTTTATCTATAAAATTTTTCATATTGATCATTTTGATATTTTAAAAATCAAATTTTACTCCTATTGTGAATTTAGGTCTAGGATTTAAAGTTCCGAGAGCATATAGTGGATCCTCTCCATACTTGTTAGATAGTATTACAAATAAATCGTTACCCTGAACAAATGCTTTCAAATTATTTATTCCAACTTTATTTAAAACTTTTTTATTTAAAGTATAAGTTAGATTAATTTCTTGCATGCGAAACCATGAAGCGCTTTCACCAAGGTAAGAGAGATTCCTATAAAATCTATCCCAAAAGAAAAATCTTGGTTCATTTGGATTAGTTGGCAATGTAAGTATTTCACTAGATTTACTATTTTGAGTTGCATCAAGAATTTCTCTTACAAATCTATTAGGTAATACTCTACCACCAAATTGTACTGGGTAATTAAAGCCCTGACGTTGAAAAACATGTCCAAGATTTGCAGTTACAATGAATGATAAATTTATTGCCTTGTAATCTAAGCTACTTGAAAGACCTAATGTATATGGAGCAACCATTGTACCTACATTATCTAAGTAGGTTCTTCCATCACCAGGAATAAATGAAGCCATATCAAAATTTGTAGAATTAGGGCCTAATACTGTTGGCTGAGGAAAAGGGGTAGCTGAATTAAAGCCCATATATTTATACATCCAAAGTGTATTAGCATTATAACCAACAGCATAAGAGGCTGTATTTCTACCAACCAGAGAGAACGAATTGTATTGTGTAAGAAATAAGTCTGTAATTTCATTTTTGTTATAGGAGAAATTGAGATTTGATCTTAACTGAATATCTTTTGAAATTTTAAAAGTAGTTCCAATTTCTAATTCAATCCCTTTATTTACCATTGCTGCATTGTTAAGGAATTGAGACGTACTTCCATTTACGGCTGGAATCGCAACAAAGGCTAAAAGATCTTTACCTCTTCTTTGATAGTAATTTATACTTCCAAATAATTTGCCTTTAAAAATAGAGTAGTCTATTCCAATATTAGCTGTACCTGTTTTCTCCCAGCGTAATGTTGGATTACCTAAACTAGAAAAGAAAGCAGTAAATTGATTTGTATAAATATTCGGTGTCGCACCAAGGCCAATTAATGGCATAAAAGAGGTACTTCTATCTTGGTTTCCATTATAACCATAAGTTGCTTTAATCGTAAGTCTGTCAATAAAGTTTATCTTAAAAAATTTTTCCTTCCATAACTGCCAACTTGCACCTACAGACCAGAATGGATTATACCTTAATTTCGGGTTGTTAGTTACAAAGTTTGCTCCATCTGCTCTTGCACTTCCTGACAATGTATATTTACTATCATAGGTATAAGCTACATTACCAAAAGCTGAGAAAAACCGATCAGTTGTGTAACCAAATGAATTGGTGTAACCGAAAGTTGTTATCTGATTCACCCAATTTCTAATTGTCAGATTTGTAGCTGGTAGTGTTCCATTTTGCCCTCCATTTACAGGTGTTCCACCTGGTCCATTGGGAAATGTGCCCAACTGTAAAGTAGCATCATTATATCCATAAGTCGTGGGTTGACCAAATGTCTGTATTACTCTACTTTGTTGTTCAGTACCTGCTAAAAAATTAACTTCATGTTTTGACATGATAGTTTTATTAAATCGTATGAGGTTTCTAAAATTCCATGCAATTGCTTGACTTCTACTTTGATTTAATATGCCACCTTTCGGTAAATTTGGAATAGGGGCTGTTGTCATAGCATTTGGTATTGTGGGATTCCAGAATGCAGCCTGGTTAACGGTTATTCTTGCATTATAACTATTTATGCCGTCAAAATTTCTAGTTTGAGTGTTAAAATTTTCGTACTGGATGCTAGTTTCAATACTAAGCCCCTTAACGGGCTTTATAACAATTCCAGTTTGTAATCTTGCATTATATTCCAAATTCACATTACTTCGACTTTTTGTTTCTCGTATGATGTTATAACTCCAGTCATTAAATGGGAAAAGTTGTGTTGGTATTTGCCTTTCTATTAATGGAGTATAATATCTTTCAGATGTAGATCTATAATTTCCGTTAGGGTCAATAAGCATTTCATAAGGTGCAAGTCTTTGTATATCACTTAGTGTTGCTCCATTATTTGTAAACTTATTATACTGTACCATTGTGCTTAGATTAAAATCAAGCCATTTTTTTATTGTTGCCAAGTTTCTATAATTAAGAATAAACCTATCATTAAACGTTTCTTTAAAATTAGATTGATTTTGCTCAAACATAAACGATAACGCATTACTCATTCTCTCGGTAGAACTAAATAAACTTAGATTGTATTGTTTAGTAATTGGATTCTCAAGTAAGTGGTCAGATATTTGCTGACTATTATTTAAGCCTTTTAAACTGTCTAATATAAAATCCCTTCTAGAAGGGGACATAAATCCAAGTTTAGTTTCATTTAAAGCCGTCTGACCAGGAGTCATATTATATCCAAATTGAGTAACTATTCCATTATTTGCAGTAGCACCCCATTTGTCAAATGATAGTTTTTCGTACTCTACTTGGTCTGATGAGGACGCAAGGGGGTTGGAATATTTTAAATCTATTTTACCACCAATACGCGTAAAGGCACTAAATTCTACTTTTAAGGGTGTCCCTTTTTTTGCATTTTTTGTAGTTACCACAATAACACCATTTACAGCTCTCGAACCCCAAATAGAAGATGCTGCTGCATCTTTTAAAATAGTTATTGTTTCTACATCACTTGGATTTATGGTATTATAATTTCCCTGTATCGGAAAACCATCAACTACAACCAATGGTTCTTGGTTGGCATAAAGAGTAGATAAACCTCTTATTTGGAAAAAAGGATTCCCTTCTTCATCCATCCTGAGTGCCTGTACACCAGCTACCTGACCTACAATGCGTGAAGAAATATTTGTAGACGGTTTTCCTAATTGTTCCTTGCTTATTGTTCCAAAGGATCCCGTTGCCCTTTCTTTTGGAATAGTTTGGTATCCTGTTGATACAACTACTTCCTCGAGTTGTTCATCTGATTCATTTAGAACAATATTAGCAGTAATTGCATCTGCATTAACGACTAATTCACTGGTTTTCAATCCCACATAGGAGAAAACTAAAGTTTGAATTCCATTAGCTAGACCTATGGTGTATTTACCATTAATATTGGTTTTTACACCCTGTTTACTACCCTTTACGCTAACATTTGCATTTGGTAGAGGTTGTTTATCTGGTCCCAAAACAGAACCAGTTACTTGCCTGGTTTGTTGGGCATGAGATGTTAGCAAACCAGAAAAGCAAAATAAAAACAACACAATTATTTTAAATGTGTATTTCATATTTTCATGAATTAAGTTAAAGATTCTATAATTTATTAATAAGCTTGTTTTTCTTATAAAAAATTATGCAAACGCCTAGATATTATTGACAAAAAGTATTTTAATAGAAAAATTGCTTAAACTCATCCCCTGGAGCGCAGCAAATTGACCATCCAGCTAAAGAGTTAAAGAGTAATTGTTTGGGAAGCCATAAATAATGAAGTTGGTACTTAAACCAACACAGTAGACTATAGTTAATAAACCCAACGCTATGCTCAAGTTAAGACGGGGACTTAGGTATTTTACCGAAGCAACTAGTAAAAAACAAATCCGTACTATAACGGGCGTAGCCTGTAATACCTTAAAAGGTATATTGCTAGCTTATTATCACTATTCATATCATTAAAGGATATCGCACTAAACTGCGACTATGAGTTAGAGCAATTATTTGCAGAACCTCCACCTGTCGAAAACGACGATCTTTTTTTCATTATTACATAATTTTATTACTATTGAAATACAAAAACATAAAGTTGAAGTGAACAAAGAGTTGCCGATTAACATTTATCATGCCGAAGATTTACAATCTGTATATTAAATGTAAGTTTATATAATATGCTTCCCTGAATTCTTAGTAGCACTTTTAGTCTATACCAAACTAAGAGGTTACAACCTCAAAATTATAGTCCTAATGCACATTAAAAATTTTGATAACTTTAATGTACTATAATAAAATTGTATGCAATGACATTTAACTACGGAATTGATCATTTGACAGTAGATACAGTGATGGGAATCGCCAATGGAACCATAAAAGGCGTAATGAATAAGCAGGCTATTAAAAAGGTAAATGCCTGCAGAAAAATGGTGGAGAAGATGGCTAGCTCCAATAAAGCAGTATATGGTATTAATACTGGTTTTGGCCCCATGTGTGATGTACAAATTACACCCGCAGAAACAAATAAACTTCAAGAAAATTTATTAATCTCACATGCAGTAGGTGTAGGTAATGCGATTAGTCCTAGCTTATCTAAAATCATGATGATCTGTAAAGTGCATGCACTGTGTCAGGGTTATTCAGGTATAAGATTAGAAGTGATTGAAAGAATATTATTTTTTATTGACAATGATTTGTTACCTGTGTTGCCAGAACAAGGATCGGTTGGCGCATCGGGCGATCTTGCCCCATTGTCCCATTTATTTTTACCCTTAATTGGTGAAGGAGAATTTTGGGCAGAAGGTGAAATTGTTTCTGCTAAACAAGTTTTATCAAAACATAGCATAGTCCCAATACAATTAGCAGCAAAAGAGGGGTTGGCATTAATCAATGGCACTCAATTTATTTTAGCACATACCATTATAGGCTTAAATAAAATGGACTACTTGCTTGACTTAGCAGACGTTGCAGGAGCCATGAGCATTGAAGGTTATCAAGGAAGCGCTTCGCCTTTTAAAGAAGCCTTACATAAAATTCGTCCATTCAAGGGAAGTATTGAAGTGGCGGCACGCATGCGAATATTATTAGATAATTCTCAAAATTTAGCTTCTCATAAAGATTGCGCGCGAGTACAAGATCCTTATTCCATGCGTTGTATACCACAAGTGCATGGTGCTTCAAGAAATGCTTATTATCACTTAAATGAATTGGCAGAAATAGAAATGAACTCGGTTACAGATAATCCAATCATATTGAGTGATACCGAGGCAATTTCTGGAGGTAATTTTCATGGCCAGCTGTTGGCCATGGCATTGGATTACAGTTCAATTGCTGTTTCGGAGTTAGGCAATATATCAGACAGAAGATCCTATTTGTTGATTGAAGGAAAATTTGGTTTGCCCAGATTATTGACATCAGCTGGCGGGTTAAATTCTGGTTTTATGATTCCTCAATATACTACGGCTGCGCTAGTAAGTGAAAATAAATCATTATGTTTTCCCCCTTCTGCAGATAGCATTCCTACTTCATTAGGTCAGGAAGACCATGTTTCCATGGGAAGTATATCTGGAAGAAAATTCAATCAAATATTATGTAATCTTGAAAAAATATTGGCCATCGAATTATTATATGCGGCGCAAGCCATGGAGTTTAGACGACCTAATACTTTTTCTACCATCATCGAAAAAAATATTAAAATAATTAGAACTAAAGTGGCTAAACTAGAAGAAGACCGTCTCTTGAAAGACGATATCAATGCCATTATATCAATGGTTTCTAACCAAACCATCATCGTTAAATAAAATATTTACATGAATTTTAAAGAACAAATACAAGAAGGTATTCCAACTAAGTTGCCAGCAGCTAGGAAGTTCTTTGAAGACATACAAAAACTGCCTGTTTTTTTACCAGAACACTCATGAATGTCCCAGAACGGTAAAGAACGTTCCCGAACATTAAATACCGTTCCAGAACCGAATAAACTATTCCGGAACGGTAAACCTCCTTGTTTTAAATGCATAATTATGAGGTTTTGAGGTCTGTTTGAGACAACTGTTCTATTAATTCTTGTTTGGTTCTATTTAGTCCGTTAATAATCTCCCTTTGTCGATTATTTCGAAAGCTTAGGTCATCAATCTTTCGTCTAGACCTAATATATTCACCTTTTAAATCTTTTAATGATCTGTACTGCAAGTATACGCATCCACCTAATACAAAAGTTGTGATGAGCAGTCCTGCTAAAGTATTGTTTCGGTCATCTGCTTTGGAAAGTTTGCGGCCTATTGCCATGTAATCATAGTTAGTCATTTTTGATAATTTTATGGGTATTTAATTTTGGGTTAGATATTATTTTGAATCCAAGAAATTCGGCATAAAGAAGGCCAGAGTGATAACCAAAGCTTAGATTCTCATAAAGTTTAACGTTGTAAGCGTTTAAAACCTCAGTAGGCACTTCATTGCCATGATCAGCTAAAATTTTTTCAATTTGCCGCTTGGTCTCTCTTTGTACTGCCGAAAAATCTAGTAGGATGTCATCGTAGGGTTGTGTTTTTAAAGCATGTTTTTGTCTCTTGCAGTCGTGAATAACTCCAAACTCGTCTCTCCATCGAGAGCAGTGTGTTTTTGTAGCTCTATCCTGATCTGCGATCGGCTCACCACAGTTTTGGCAAACTCGGCCCAGATGGTAGGTTTTCGCTTTTTTTTCTAGAGATTGAATTTTTTTCTTCATATTCGGGATATTTTATTTGTTAAATATCCCAAAAGTGGGTAATTTAGTCTTATGAAAAAAATTAAACTTAAAGAAATCCAAAAAAATGATCTTGAAGGTGTTGCGCTTCGAGGAAGCCTTTTGGAGAAAAATATAAAGATCAGAGATACCGGCTTTAAGTCCAAATCCTTTCACTACTGGAAAATGAATGGTCTCATTTCATTCGTTGCTGATGGAAAATGGGCTGAAATTAGTTTTATTGAGTATTTGTGGTTAAAAGTTCTGGAGTCCATGCGTGACTTTGGTTGTTCAATTAATCTGATGCAAAAAATTTATTATGATCAATTTATCAAGGCATATGAAGAAGACCTAGGAAAAAATACACTAATTGACAATATTACTTTTTTAAAGAGCCTTAGTAAGATTAGGGATCTTGATGAACAAGAAACGTTTCGATTAAAACATTGTGAAGAAACCCTGAATGATCCATATATAAATATTATACTTAGAACTGAAATTAGTTATTTCTATCAAATGGTATCTATGTGTATTGAAACCGGTACCGAAGCCGGCATAATAATTTATCAAGATGAAACATACGTTATGCTAGGGGATAATAATTTGGAAGTGGATAAATCAATCCCGCATATTTATATTCCAATTTCCCATTTCATAGCTGAGTTATTTATTGATGAGGAAAAAGTTAACTTCATAAATCAGTTAAGGTTGTTTAGTGAAGATGAATTGCGTCTTGTAAAAGAGCTGCGAAACAACAATATTGAAAGGGTTACTATAGTATACGATAGAGAGGCCCGGAAAGTTACTAAAATTGAATATGATAAAACAGGTTTAATGAACGGTGATAAAGCAAAAGAAGTTATGCGAATACTTGGATTAAAGAATTATTCTGCTATCCAATTAAAAACAAGAACAGGCACCTCACTTTCATTTACAAAAACTGAAACAAAATATTTTTAAAGACCCGTTTGATGCGGCTCAGTATAGTAATCGGGTCTCCTCCATTTGATATGGCGAGGCCTCAACTGAGGAAAAATGAAACCCAGTAATGAGTATGAAAAATTAAAAAATGAATTAACTGAAGAAGAATTACTTAAACAATTTGCTAATTTGATAATCGATATTTATTTCGATCAGCTATATGAAAATGAAAAACAGCAGTAGTGCACTTCAAGCAGAGCTTGAAACATTATCTACCCGTAAGTATAAAAGCCATGCTAAAGTTAGAGGTGTCGATGCAGTGGTATATACAAGAGTTAGCAGCCAAGAGCAAGCGGAAAATAACGGGAGTCTGGAGGTCCAACTTAAATACTGTAATAACTACGCAAAAACCAATAGTATTCAAATTAAAGAATACTTTGGTGGCTCCTATGAAAGTGCTAAATCAGACGGTCGTAAAGAATTTTTACGAATGATAGAATATGTAAAAAAGTACAAAAATATTTCTTACATCATAGTGTTTAACTATGACCGGTTTTCCAGAACTGGGGCTGCAGCATCACACATAAGTGAAGAGTTAAGTAGACAAGGTGTAACTGTAAAATCTGTAACTCAGGATATAGATACATCTACTGCTATTGGTAGATTACAAGAAAACTTTTTTCATCTCCTAAATAATTTCGATAATCGGTTAAAAAGTGACAGAACCATAATTAATACGAAAGAGGTTATGTTAAAAGGTTACTGGCCTTACCAAACGCCACTAGGATACCTTAATCTTAAGCCAAAGCATAGGGCATGCTTCCATGAGTATGTAATTACAGAATCAGGCAAACATCTTAGGAAAGGGTTTCAAATGCTTACCGAAAGAAAATACTTTTATTATGAAATAGTGGATTATTTGATGCAAAGAGGCGTAGAGATTTCAACAAAGAGCTTTCGACATGTATTTAGCAATCCTTTTTACGCGGGGTATGTAACAGGTAGCCTTTTGGGTGGTAAATTAATAGAAGGTAAGCATCCTAAATTAATTGATTTAAAAACATTTCTAGCAGCACAGGATGTTTTAAATAATAACCCATTTGTAGGTGTTGCAAAAGTATTTAGACATGATGAGGTTCCACTCAAGATATTTGTAAAGGATGAAGTAAGTGGAAAGCCATTTACTGGGTATACAACAAGGGGGAATTGGTACTACAAAACAAAAGATGCTGCAATTCCGGTTAATGTAAGTTCAAAGTTGTTAAATAGCATGTTTGTAGACCTTCTTTCTAAATACGAATTCAACCCTTCTTTAAAGAAGAAGTTTGGGGTCATTTTAACGAGTGAACTAAAAAGCAGGTTAAGTGAAAAGGCAAGCAATAAAACACTGTTAAAAAAGAAAATAGCCGAGAAACAAAGCCTGCTTGAAAAAGCGGAGTTAAAGTACATAAGCGATCAAATAACCGAAGATATTTATAATAAACACGCCCAGCAGATTCGTAGTGAGATTGGAGAATTAAGTAAGGGAATTGATTCAGCCTCAATGAGCAGTTCGAACATAGAAAAAGTAGTTCAAAATTGTTTGGCGATTTCACAAAACATAAGCCAGTTATGGATTTCAGCTGAATATCAACATAAACAGCGCTTACAAAAGATGGTGTTTCCAGAGGGTATTATGTATAACAAGCAAAATGGGGTAGTTCGAACTTCTAAAGTAAACTTAATATTCAACGAAATCCCATTACTGGTAAGCCTTTGCGCCAAAAAAGAAAAAGGCGATTCTGTTAAGAATCGCCTTAAATCTAATTATGTGCCCAGAACAGGAATCGAACCTGCACTACCTTGCGATAACCAGATTTTGAGTCTAGCGCGTCTACCAGTTCCGCCATCTGGGCCTTTGTATTAGGCGGGGTGCAATATTACAAGATTCTGTGATTTTTGCCAAAAGAAACCCGTAGAAACAGCCATAAACCAAAACAATTGCGGCTTATTGGAGCTCATCCGCAATTCGGTCTAGGTATTTCTTTTTAAAGTAATAGTCTTTTACTGGCAGCATTGCTTCTTTTTGGGTAACACCCATTTGATAACCTTCCAGCAGCCCTTTAATAGATTCGTAAATGTCATCCTCTAGTTGTTTAAGTTGTATGCGTAAAGCGTCTTTTTGCGTATCTTCCGTTACTTCCATTACCTGCTCGTTTAAATCCATGACCTCCATTAAAAAATGGGGTGGGAGTTGGTAGTTTTCGTTAGCGCTTAAGAGTTCGTTAATTTCTAAAATATAGGGTAACACAAGCGCCGGATCTTTTAATACTTGCAGGGCTTTATTGGCCATCGATGATTGTGCGAGGGCCTCAGCCTGCTCGTCAGCGCTGGCGTTTCCAAAAAAATCAGGGTGAAACTTTTTTTGCAGCATCAAATACTTTTTTGAAACCACCGCAGGGTCTGGGAAAAAGCTTACTGGTATTTCAAAAAGTTCAAAATAATTCATAGTCCCTAAAATTACAATTCTTTATAAAAACAAGTAATAATCTTTTAAATAGGATGTAAACGCAGGCGTGTACTGCTCGTTTTCTTTAATTACAATCGACGTTTCTGCGGCCACCATAAAGGCAGTTTTACTAAATATATACATCACCCTAAACGGAGTATGATTGGGGGTTTGCTGAACAGCTGCTTTATGCATTACGGTAAAGCCATGTGACTGTGCAAGGCCCTCAACTTCATTAGCTCTTGCAAATGGTAATAGTACCGAAAAACTGCCCAGAGGTTCCAGTAAATCATTTACACAAGTAAATAAATTTTGTAAGGTAAGTGTCGTGCTATGCATGGCCTGATTTTTTAAGGCATGCTCACTTTTTAAATCGTTTTCAAAAAAAGGCGGATTGGAAATAATGTGCTGGTATTTTTTACCACCATAGTTTTTAATATCGGCGTTATGCACCTGAATATTAAAAGTAGTAGCAGCAACATTTTGAGTGGCCTGCATAGCGGCGGCAGGATCTAATTCTACAGCGTCAATAAAAGCGCTGGGTAATTTTTGCGCAAGTTGTAAAGACAATAAACCAGTGCCCGTTCCAATATCTAAAATACTAATAGGCGGGTTACTTGTTAATTGATGTGCTACCCAGGCGCCAAACAGGCACGCGTCTGTACATACCTTTAGCGCGCAGTCCGATTGCTGAACTGTAAATTGTTTAAACGCAAAATAGTTGTTAGACATCTGTTACGATGCTTAGTCTGCAAAGCTTGCAGCTATGTACTCACTATTTAAGCGCGCAATATTGGTGATTGAAATTTCTTTAGGGCAAGTAGCTTCACAAGCACCAGTGTTGGTACATGAACCAAAACCTTCTTTGTCCATTTGTGCAACCATGTTTTGTACCCTTGTAGTACGCTCTGGTGCACCTTGTGGTAATAAGGCGAGGTGAGAAACTTTTGCACTTAAAAATAGCATAGCAGAACTGTTTTTACAAGCTGCTACACAAGCGCCACAACCAATACACATCGCTGCTGCAAATGCATCATCCGCTTTTTGCTTTTCGATAGGTAAGGTGTTACCATCTACGGCATTACCGGTGTTAACGCTAACGTATCCACCTGCCTGAATAATTCTGTCAAAGGCAGAACGGTCTACCATCAAATCTTTGATCACTGGAAACGCATCGGCTCTCCATGGTTCTACAACAATTGTATCACCATCTTTAAAAGCACGCATGTGTAATTGACAAGTTGTATTAGCTTGCCAAGGACCATGTGGTTTACCATTAATATACATTGAGCATGAACCACAAATACCTTCTCTACAATCATGATCAAAAGCAACCGGACTTTCTCCGTCTTTGATTAATTGTTCGTTGAGTACGTCAAACATTTCTAAGAAACTCATTTCAGAAGAAATATTTTCTACGCGGTACATTTTAAAAGTACCTTTTGTGTTTTTATTTATTTGTCTCCAAACTTTAAGGTTCAGATTCATATTGTAATGTTCCATTGCAAGAAATTTGAAAAGTTGATAGATCGTTTGCTAATGATTATTTGTAGTTACGTTGTGAAGGTTTAATCACTTCGTACTTTAATTCTTCTTTGTGAAGTTCCCAATTGTGTTCGCCTTTAAACTCCCAAGAAGCAACATACATGAAGTTTTCATCGTCTCTCAACGCTTCTCCATCTTCTGTTTGATATTCTTCTCTGAAGTGACCACCACAACTTTCGTTACGGCTTAATGCATCTACACACATGAGTTCTCCTAGTTCAATAAAGTCGGCAACGCGGTTGGCTTTATCAAGTTCCGGATTCATTTCATTAATTTCTCCAGGAATTCTTACGTCGCTCCAGAATTCTTTTTTAAGCGCTTGCACTTCTGCAATCGCTTGCTTTAATCCATCTGCGCTACGCGCCATACCGCATTTATCCCAAATAATTTTTCCTAAACGTTTGTGGAAACTTTCTACGGTTTGCGTTCCTTTAATATTCATTAACTGCTCAATCCTAGCAAGCACCGCTTTTTCAGCTTCTTCAAATGCAGGGTGATTGGTATCAACACCTTTGCTATAAATTTCGTCTGCTAAATAATTACCAATCGTGTAAGGGATAACAAAATATCCATCTGCTAAACCTTGCATCAGTGCACTTGCACCAAGGCGGTTTGCACCGTGCTCACTAAAGTTAGCTTCACCTAATGCATATAAACCAGGTACTGTAGTTTGTAATTCATAATCTACCCAAAGGCCACCCATTGTGTAGTGTACAGCAGGGTAGATGCGCATGGGCACTTCGTATGGATCTTCACCAGTAATTTTTGCATACATGTCAAATAGGTTGCCATACTTTTCTTTTACAACCTCTTTACCCATGGCAATGATTTGTTCTTGGCTTACGTTTTCTAAACCTTGTTTACCCGCTTCAATTTTACCATAACGTAAAATCGCTGCAGCGTAATCTAGGTAAACAGCTTGCTTAGAAGTACCCACACCATAACCTGCATCACATCTTTCCTTAGCAGCTCTTGATGCCACGTCACGTGGTACAAGGTTACCAAATGCAGGATATCTGCGCTCTAAATAATAATCTCGTTCTTCTTCAGGAATATCTACCGCTTTGCGCGTTTCATTTAAATTCTTAGGCACCCAAATACGTCCATCATTTCTGAGTGACTCAGACATCAACGTTAATTTAGATTGATGATCGCCACTTACCGGAATACAAGTTGGGTGAATTTGTGTGAAGCATGGGTTGCTAAATAAGGCACCCTGACGGTGTGCTTTCCATGCAGCTGTTACGTTAGAACCCATGGCATTGGTAGACAAATAAAATACGTTACCATAACCACCCGTACATAATAATACCGCGTGTCCAAAATGCTTTTCTAAATTACCTGACACTAAATCACGCGCAATGATACCTCTTGCTTTACCATCAATTTTTACTACTTCTAGCATTTCATGACGGCTGTACATGGTAACATTACCCAGTGCCACCTGACGCTCTAAGGCTTGGTACGCACCAATGAGTAATTGCTGACCTGTTTGGCCCGCCGCATAAAACGTACGTTGTACTTGTGTACCACCAAAACTACGGTTGCTTAATAGTCCACCATATTCACGTGCAAAAGGAACACCTTGTGCAACGCACTGGTCAATAATATTAACACTCACTTCTGCAAGGCGATGAACGTTTGCTTCGCGCGCACGGTAGTCACCACCTTTAATAGTGTCGTAGAATAATCTAAAAACACTATCACCATCGTTCTGATAGTTTTTAGCAGCATTGATACCACCTTGCGCCGCAATAGAGTGCGCACGACGTGGAGAATCCTGAAAACAAAATGCTTTAACCTTGTAGCCAAGTTCTCCTAAAGAGGCAGCAGCAGATGCACCAGCTAAGCCAGTACCTACAACAATCACTTCTAGTTTACGTTTATTGGCCGGGTTAACAAGTTTGCAATGTCCCTTGTAATCTTCCCATTTTTTTTCAAGGTTGCCGGCAGGTATTTTTGAATTAAGCATATGCTTAGAAATTTAAATTGAGTGATAATTAATTGATCCAACCAAAATAAAAACTGAGTGGCATCAGTGCAAATAATAAAGGCACGATGATAGAAAATCCTACGCCCACACAGTTGATTAAACCACTAATTTTTTTATTGTGAATGCCAATTGTTTTAAAGGCACTTTGGAATCCATGTAATAAGTGATACGCTAAAGAGCCACACGCTAATACATAAAGCGCTACAATAAGTGTATTGCCTACAAAAACGTTTCTCATTTCGGCATATAAGTTATGGTGCATAACACCATTGTACTCTACTTCGGCAAGTGCTTGAACACTACCCATACCACCAAGTCTACTAGGTGTCCAAAAATGATAAATGTGCATCACTAAAAACATAAGTAGGAGTGTACCTAGTATCGCCATACTTCTGCTATACCATTTACTTCCATCGGCATATGCTACAGCATAACCAACACTTCTTTTTTTACGATTCTCTAGCGTTAATAAATAACCCTGAAAAATGTGCAAGAAGAAACCAGCAAAAAGGCCAATCTCTAAAATTCTAGGAAGCACATTGCTACCCATAAAATGCGCAGCTTTGTTAAACATTTGCCCCTGATCGGCAGGATCATAAGCGGCTGCCCAAATGCAAGCATTGAGTCCTACATGCACAATTAAAAAGAGCACCAGAAAAATTCCAGTAAAACCCATCACCAATTTTTTGCCAACCGATGATGTAAAGACTTGTTTCCAGGTCATAATGAACGTTTTGTGTTTTTTAAAATCGGTGCAAAAATAGCACAGGAAACGATGCCTTTCTCTAATCGAGCAACTTTTTTCGCAGGACTAATACACATCTTTAAACAGTATAATCGCCGTTTACATAAAAAGAGCCCCCATTAACCATTAAGAACTGTATTTTTGGTCCATGTTTAAGTTATTCGGGATATTATGGAATAGTTTTAGAATGGCTGTTCAGGAACTTAGGGTTAATAAGCTCCGTACATTCCTTTCTTTGTTTGGAATTACCATTGGTATTTTTTGCATCATTGGCGTATTAGCCACTGTAGATAGTTTAGAACGCAAAGTTCAAAACGATATTAAAGCTTTTGGTAACAATACCATCTATATCGACAAATGGAGTTATTCCGGTGGCCCCGATTATCCTTGGTGGAAATTTGTAAAACGTCCGGTGCCCAAAATTGAGGAAATGCGTTTTGTAAAAGCAAAATGTGACCTTGCTGCTAACACTTCTTTTTTTTGTTCATCTACCGTAAATGTAAGTTACCTAAATAGTATTTTAAGTGGCGTAAGTATTTATGGAATTACCGAAGATTTTAACAGCATCCAAACCCTTGATATCGCTGCAGGACGCTATTTGAACGAATCTGAATTTACAAGAGGTACCACATCAACAGTCATCGGAAATTTGGTTGCCGATGAATTATATGGAGGTGCACAAAAAGCAGTGGGTAAACAAATTACTTACAACGGAAAGCACTTATATATTGTGGGTGTTATTAAAAAGCAGGGCCAAAGTTTAATTGGTGGTTTTAATTTTGATGAGTGTATGATTACCTCATACAGGTATTTTTCTGGCATATATAATCCAGACAATGCTAGCCCGTATATAATGGTACAAGGGAGGCCGGGTGTTTCCTCTGCAGCCTTAGCCGAAGAGTTGCGTGGCGTAATGCGTCAATTGCGCAGGTTAAGCCCAAGTGAAGAGGATAATTTTTCTTGTAACGACGTAGCTCAGTTTAGTGAGGTGGTGGGTGGCTTTTTTGGTAAAGTAACCGCTGGTGGATGGGCTATTGCAGGTTTAAGTTTAATTGTAGGCGCTTTTGGAGTGGCTAATATTATGTTTGTAACGGTGCGTGAAAGAACCAGTCAAATTGGTCTTAAAAAAGCTCTTGGAGCAAAACGCCGTACCATATTAACCGAATTTTTACTCGAGAGTGCGTTCCTATGTATTTTAGGCGGCTTATTTGGTTTAATACTGGTATGGTTACTAGCTATGGGACTAACTGCTGTACTGCCATTCCCAATATTTATCGCACCTAATATTGTATTTTTGGCCCTAAGCATTTGTATTATTTTGGGCATTGTATCGGGTATTATTCCAGCATCTATTGCTGCAAAAATGGATCCGGTGGTTGCCATTAGAACCAAATAATTAGAACAAAAAATAATGCCGGTAACTATTTTAGCCATTGAATCTTCTTGTGACGAAACATCTGCATCTGTGTGTGTAGATGGCGCTATTTTATCCAACTTTATTGCCAACCAAACCGTGCATGAAACCTTTGGTGGTGTAGTGCCAGAACTTGCGAGTAGGGCACACATGCAAAATATTGTTCCCGTTGTAGATACGGCTTTACAAAAAGCATTTCCAACAATTGCAACAAGTGCAGAGCGCCTTCAAAAGTTTGATGCCATTGCGTTTACGCAGGCTCCTGGTTTAATTGGAAGTTTGCTCGTAGGCGCGCAGTTTGCAAAATCATTAGCACTTAGTTTACAAAAACCACTCATTGCCGTGCATCATATGCAGGCGCATGTGCTTGCTAATTTAATTCCGGAACACCGTCCAAGTTTTCCGTTTTTATGTTTAACCGTTAGTGGTGGTCATACACAAATTGTACTAGCTAATAGTCCAACCAATCTTCAAATAATTGGTGAAACCATCGACGATGCAGCGGGCGAGGCTTTTGATAAATCAGCAAAATTATTGGGGCTTCCTTACCCGGGTGGGCCATTAATAGATAAGTATGCAAAAGCCGGCAATCCAACCGCATTTAAATTTGCAGAACCTCAAATTCCGGAACTCAATTTTAGCTTTAGCGGACTAAAAACCTCCATCTTATATTTTTTACAAAAGCAGGAGCCTGGTTTTATAGAAGCCAATTTAAATGATTTATGTGCCTCCGTGCAACACGCCATTGTCACTATTTTAATTAAAAAGCTACAAAAAGCCGTGGTGCAAACCGGTGTTAAGCAGGTTTGTATTGCTGGTGGCGTAAGCGCCAATAGTGGCCTTCGAAACGCACTTATGGAAGCCGGTAAAAAGCACGGCTGGGAGCCTTTTGTGCCTCCATTCGAATACTGCACAGACAACGCTGGTATGATTGCTATAACCGCTTATTATCAGTATTTAGCGGGCCAGTTTACAAGTTTGGACGCGAGCCCTAGTGCGCGGGCAGTTTGGGCGTAAAACGCCACGCAGTAGTTTGACCTCATAATTTCGCCCATTTATTTTAGCGGATTTATTGCAGCTTTAATTGTAATTTTGCGCCCTCAAACCCTGATTCATCTTATGATTAGTGCTAGAAATATTACCCTCGCTTACGGTAAGCGTGTACTTTTTGACGAAGTAAATATCAATTTCATTAAAGGGAATTGTTATGGCGTTATTGGTGCCAATGGTGCTGGTAAGTCTACTTTTTTAAAAATCCTTAGTGGAGAAATTGAACCCAACAAAGGAACCGTAGATATTACGCCCGGTGAGCGTATGAGCTTTTTAAAGCAAAACCAATTTGAATTTGATACCTGTACGGTATTAAATACCGTGCTGATGGGCCACAAAAAAATGTGGGAAATCATGCACGAGCGTGAAGCCATTTATGCCAAAGCAGATTTTTCTGAAGAAGATGGTTTAAGAGCAGGAGAGTTGGAAGGCGAGTTTGGTGAAATGGGTGGTTACACTGCGGAAAGTGACGCCGCAACACTACTCAGTAGCCTTGGTATTAAAGATGATATGCACGCAAGTGCCATGCAAGATATTCCGTCTAATATGAAAGTGCGTGTGCTATTAGCGCAAGCATTATTTGGTAACCCAGATATCTTATTACTGGATGAACCTACCAACGGACTAGACATTGAAACCATTGGTTGGTTAGAAAACTTTTTAGCAGAATACGAAAACATTGTACTAGTTGTAAGTCACGACAGACACTTCTTAGACACAGTGTGTACGCACGTTGCAGACGTTGACCGTGCAAAAATTAAAACCTTTACTGGTAACTATACTTTCTGGTACGAGTCTTCTCAATTAATGAGTAGACAAGTAAATGATAAGAATAAAAAAGTAGAAGAGAAGCGTCAAGCGCTTATCGATTTCATTGCCCGATTCTCTGCCAATGCTTCTAAAAGTAAGCAAGCAACTTCTAGAAAAAAGGCTTTGGAAAAATTAACCATCGAAGAAATTGAACCTTCAAACCGTAAATATCCAGGTATCATTTTCCAACCACTTAGAGAGGTAGGAAACCAGATTTTAAACGTGGAGAATTTGAAAAAAACGGTGGATGGTAGAACCCTTTTTGATAAAGTAACATTTAGCGTTAACAAAAACGAGAAAATTGCTTTCATTAGTAAGGATCCATCTGCGGTTACGCATTTCTTTGATGCGATCAATGAAATTACGGTTCCGGATGCTGGTAAGTTTGAGTGGGGTACGACCATCACTAAAGCATATTTACCCGTAGAAAATGGAGAATTTTTTACGGAAGGTTTAACCCTTATGGACTGGTTAAGACAATATGTACCTGCACACGTGACAGACGCTGATGAGCCGTTTATTAGGGGCTTTTTAGGCAAGATGTTGTTTAGTGGTGACGATATCATGAAAAAAACCAATGTATTAAGTGGAGGAGAAAAAGTACGTTGTATGGTAAGCCGTATGATGCTTCAAAATCCAAACCTTATTGTGCTCGATCAGCCTACCAACCACCTCGACCTAGAAAGTATCCAAAGTTTTAACGAAGGATGTATCAGTTTCCCAGGTGTGGTACTCTTAACTTCTCACGATCATACGTTTATGCAAACTGTGGCAACTCGTATCATTGAGTTAACGCCAAAAGGCATTATTGATCGTTTAATGACTTTTGATGAGTACATGGAAGACAAGCGCGTGCAAGAATTGAGGACAGAGATGTATAGCTAAGTAGCTGAAAATGAATAAAATAGGGTGTAAATAACCCGCAACAGATAAATTAATTAAAAAAAGGGATTTTAGTATTGGTAATTTGAAGCATTTCCTTACCTTTGCCGTCCCGAAAAAAATAGAGTCATGGCAAGAGTATGTCAAGTTACAGGTAAAAAGCCGATTGTTGGAAATAGTGTTTCACACTCTAACATCAAAACAAAGCGTCGTTTCTTACCTAATTTACAGAAAAAGCGTTTCTTTTTCGCTGAAGAAGACCGTTGGGTTTACCTAAAGGTGTCAACTGATGCATTAAGAACGATTAACAAAAATGGTTTAGCTTCCGTAATCAAAGAATTGAGATTAAAGGGAACAAAAATCTAATTTACAATAACAAAGTAAACGACCAATACAATGGCAAGAAAAGGCAATAGAGTACAGGTTATTTTGGAGTGTACAGAGCACAAGGCTACAGGTCTTGCTGGTACAAGCCGTTATATCACTGTAAAAAACAAGAAGAATACGCCTGAGCGTATGGAGTTAAAGAAATTTAACCCAATCATGAAAAAAGTAACTGTTCATAAAGAAATTAAATAGTCATGGCAAAAGCTGCATCGAAAAACGCGAAAGTAAAAGATCTTAAGGCTTCTGCAGAAGCTAAAAACTGGACTAAAGTTATTAAGGCTGTAAGAAGCCCTAAAACTGGTGCCTATACTTTTAAAGAAAACATTGTTCACAAAGACAAAGTGACTGATTTCTTAAAAGAGAAATAGTTTCAATACTTAAAGTTATTCATAAAGCTTTCTCCTCATCGGGAAGGCTTTTTGTATTTTTACACGTCAAATTAGTACTATGGGATTTTTAGGAAAGCTTTTTGGAATCAAAGAGAAGGAGAGTTTAGACCAGGGTTTGCAACAAACCAAGGAAGGATTCTTTGCTAAAATCACAAAAGCCATTGCGGGCAAGAGCACCGTTGATGACGAAGTATTAGATAACCTCGAAGAAGCACTTATTGGTGCCGACGTTGGGATGGAAACCACCATTCAAATTATTGAAAGGATAGAAAAAAGGGTTAAGCAGGACAAATACCTGAATACTAATGAGTTAAACGCTTTACTTCAACAAGAAATTGAAGCAATTCTAGTAGATGCTCCAGAGCCTGAATACAAAGACTTTACCATTCCGGCCGGCAAAAAGCCCTATGTGATTTTAGTGGTAGGCGTTAATGGGGTAGGCAAAACCACCACCATTGGCAAGCTAGCCAACAATTATAAAAAGGCAGGCAACCAGGTAGTACTTGGAGCCGCAGATACTTTTAGAGCAGCCGCTACCGAGCAACTTACCATTTGGAGTGAGCGCGTAGGTGTTCCAATTGTTAAGCAAACCATGGGTGCCGATCCTAGCGCCGTAGCTTTTGATACTGTAACAAGTGCCGTTTCTAAAAATGCCGACGTGGTAATTATTGATACCGCTGGTCGTTTGCATAACAAGCTCCACCTTATGGATGAGCTAGGCAAAATTAAGCGGGTTATTCAAAAAGTAATACCGGGTGCCCCACACGAGGTAATGCTGGTGCTAGATGGTTCTACAGGTCAAAATGCCCTAGAACAAGCCAAGCAGTTTACGGCTACCACCGAGGTAACGGCTTTATCCATTACCAAACTAGACGGTACCGCAAAAGGCGGCGTAGTGTTAGCCATTGCTAACCAGTTTAAAATTCCGGTAAAATACATTGGGGTAGGCGAAAAAATTGATGATCTCATCATCTTTGATAAGCATGAATTTGTGGACAGCCTATTTAAAGGTGTAACGAACGACTAATCCACCCCAACCACCTTCAAAATACGTATGGCCCACCAAATTAAATGAGGGCTGCCAGTCAAAACTAACGGCTAAGGGCGCATTAGGTATTTTATAGTCTAAACCTAATACTCCATCTACGCCAATGGCAAATACGGCCGTGCTAGGCGGGTTTCTGAGCCTCCAACTGTTATTCCATAGGCCAAAGTGACCACCGCCACCCACATACCACTGTAAGCCCTCTGCATTAGGAATGGGCATATGCTTTTCATATAAACCCGTTAATCTAAAGCCATCCTCGTTAAAATAAGCGAGTAATTCTTTGGCCACAGATTCGGTCTTATACTGCTTATAAGTAATGGCTCCAGGGTATACTTTAACACCAATCGATTGAAGGATAGGTTTTGAAGATTGAGCACCCGCAGCAAAAGCGGCGATTAAAAGACATGCGGTAAAAAGTAGTTTTTTCATAAAGGGGGTTTGAAAATACCCTACAAAAATAAATATGAATTACTGAAAGAATAGTTAAGGTTGCTCTTTAATAATTATTTAGGTTTGTAGTATGCATGATTTTAAAGAATTGGTGGCCGAATTTGGAACCCGTTTTGGGGTGGCGCAATTTCCGGCGGCCCCTGCAAGCCTTTATGAGCCTGGCGAATATTTTTTAAGTATTGGTGGTAAAAGAATTAGACCTATCCTTTGTGTGCTAGGGAATGAACTTTTTAGTGAAATCACCGAAGACGCCTGGTCCCTTGCTACAGCGATTGAGCTATTCCACAATTTCACCCTCATTCATGACGATATGATGGATGCTGCAGCCCTTAGGCGCGGCATGCAAACCGTGCATACTAAATATGGCGACAATACCGCTTTATTAACTGGAGATGTAATGCTTATTAGAGCCTACGAAAAATTACAAACCATTAATCCTGCACATTTACCTAAAATATTAAGTCTCTTTAATACCACTGCAAGAGAAGTTTGCGAAGGTCAGCAGCTGGATATGGATTTTGAAAAAATGCCATCGGTTACACTGGACGCTTACATTCATATGATTACCCTTAAAACATCGGTGCTGCTTGCTGCGAGTTTAGAAATGGGTGCCATACTTGGAGGTGCCACACCAGGCAATTGTAAACACTTATATGAGTTTGGTAAAAACCTGGGTATTGCCTTTCAAATTCAGGACGATTATTTAGACGCTTTTGGCGATCCTGAAAAATTTGGCAAAGAAGTAGGTGGCGATATCAGACAAAATAAAAAAACCTTTTTACTACTGCACGCTTTAGAAGTAGCAACACCTGATCAGCGCGCCAAGCTCGATACCTTACTTGCTAGTAATGGTCCAGAAAAAGTGCCGCAGGTAATGGAACTATTTAAAGCTTGTAATGTAGACGCTTGGGCCATCGAGTTAAAAGAAAAATATTTACAAATGGCACTAGCCAATTTAGAAGATATTGCAGTAACGAGTACTCGAAAGACAGCTCTATTATCGCTTGCCAATTATTTAATGCAACGAGAAAATTAATTTTACATTTTATTACGCATACAAAACGCAATTCATAGCGCATGTCAAATTCCTTATTTAGAAAAAAATCAATCACAAAAATAAATTCCGATGCAGCAGCAGCAGAAGGGCACGGCACTGGACTTAAAAAAATATTAGGCGTAAAGGATTTAACTTTTATGGGTATTGCTGCCGTTATTGGGGCAGGAATATTTTCTACCATTGGAACCGCTGCCTTTAATGGTGGTCCGGGCATTTCATTATTATTTGTAATTACAGCCATCACTTGCGGGTTTAGTGCACTTTGCTACGCCGAGTTTGCAAGTAGGGTGCCTATTGCAGGAAGTGCGTATACCTATGCTTACGTTTCTTTTGGTGAAGTAGTGGCTTGGATTATTGGTTGGGCCCTCATTCTCGAATATGCTATTGGAAATATTGTGGTGGCCATTAGTTGGAGTGGTTATTTTAATAATTTACTAGAAGGATTTAATATTCATTTGCCAGGATGGCTTGCTACCAACACAACCAACGCACAAAGTGGTTATGACGAAGCGGTAAAAGCAATGGCTGGTGGCGCAACACTGGAAAGTTTGGGCAGACATGCCAAAACGGGTTACGATGCTATTGTTAACGCACCGGTTATTGGCGGTATCAAACTGATTTTAAATATTCCTGCTTTTATAATTGTAATGCTCATTACGGCACTTGCGTATGTAGGCATTAAAGAGAGTAAAAAAACTACCAATTACATGGTAATTTTTAAAATTGCCGTTATCATTTTTGTAATTGTGATGGGCTTCTTTTACGTAGACACAAAAAACTGGGATCCATTTTTACCAAACGGATTTACAGGTGTGCTTGCGGGCGTGTCTGCAGTGTTTTACGCTTACATTGGTTTTGATGCTATTTCAACCACCGCCGAAGAATGTAAAAATCCACAACGTGATTTACCTCGCGGCATGATCTATTCCTTAATTATTTGCACGGTCCTGTATATTTTAATTGCACTTGTATTAACCGGCATGGTAAATTATAGTGAATTAAAAGTAGATGATCCTTTAGCTTACGTGTTTCAAAAAATACATCTCAATAAAATCGGGTATTTGATTTCTGTGAGTGCCGTTGTGGCAACCACCAGTGTGTTACTCGTGTTTCAACTTGGTCAACCACGTATTTGGATGAGCATGAGTAGAGATGGACTATTGCCTAAAAAGTTTGCACAAGTGCATCCAAAATTTGGAACGCCTTCTTTTGCAACCATAGTTACTGGTTTACTTGTAGGTATTCCATCTTTATTTGTAGCAAGTTCTACCATGACTGATTTAACAAGTATTGGAACACTCTTTGCATTTGTACTTGTTTGTTTTGGCGTACTTGTATTACCGCGCATGGCTAAAGAAGCGGGTAGTTCTGCATTTAGACTTCCATATTTAAACGGGCAATTTATTATCCCCGCCATAGTAGCTGTTTTTGTTTATTTTTCAATGAATAGAATTTCAGATGCGTTTAGCAATTATAAAACCGAAGGGTTTCAAGAAATTTTATTTTTACTCTTTATTTTTATTGCCATCGTTACAGGGGTATTAAGTTTTGTACGCAAATATTCAGTAATACCTGTGGTAGGGGCACTTTGCTGCCTCTATTTAATGATTGAAATACCCGCCATTAGTTGGTTGTGGTTTTTTGTATGGATGGGCATTGGTTTAACCATTTACTTCTTTTATAGTAGACGTAGAAGTAAACTCGCAGCATAACAATGAAGTATCAGATAGGTGACGAAATATTGGTGTTGCATAGCAACGAAGAAGGAAAAGTGGTTGATTTTATCAACGACAAAATGGTGATGATTGAAGTGCGTGGGGTAAAGTTTCCTGCTTACATGGACCAAATTGATTTTCCTTATTTTAAGCGCTTCACCCAAAAAAAAATAGTTGAAGATCAAAAGCCGCTCAAGCAGTTTATTGATCAGATACCACAAGAAAAACCAAAGCCTACAGGTATTAAAGAAGAAACCGG
>Ga0209358_10000758_pt1 | contig 27627 bp, 21 predicted proteins | sample LauGreFa1BDMLBSN_2_FD_187574 | JGI IMG/M metagenome (GOLD analysis project Ga0209358, IMG submission 187574) | Freshwater lake microbial communities from Lake Michigan, USA - Fa13.BD.MLB.SN (SPAdes) (version 2) | ecosystem: Environmental > Aquatic > Freshwater > Lake | place: Lake Michigan, USA...
GTTGTCACTGTTCCTGGTGGCGTGCAACCTGCTGAGTATCAAAAAGTTTCATCAACCGGTGGGTTGTTGGCGCCGTTGCCAGAATCCGGTGCAGATACCGAGACCGGAAAGAGTGTTGCAGTGCTCAAGGGGTACGACCTTCAGGGACGACCCGTCACTATTGATCCTGCTGGCGAAGGAAAAGCCACCATGGTGGTGTTCCTCGCACATTGGTGCCCACACTGCAACCGTGAAATACCTGTATTGAACAAATGGCGCGAAAGTGGCGAAGTGCCAACTGGTCTGCGCGTCATTGGTATCACCACTGGTTCGAAGGCTGATCAAGCCAACTGGCCACCATCAAAATGGATGACTGCCATGAAGTGGCCATTTGAAGTGATGGCTGACAGTGAAGCCCAAGAAGCCGCTGCGGCTTATGGCGTGGCTGGGTATCCGTTTATGGCTTTTGTTGGCGCTAATGGAAAAATCACGGCTCGAACCTCGGGTGAAGTACCTGTTGAGCAGATTCAAATTTATGCCAACGCAGCTGTTGCTGCGAAATAGCACCAGAGTTTCTAGAGAACTGTCGTAGCCTTGCCAACTGTGGCAACAACACACAAACGTATTGGGTTCTTCGGACCATTCGGAACTTTCACCGAGCAGGCTCTGCGTACGCAGGCTGATCTTGTTGACGCTGAATTGGTGCCGTTTCGTTCGGTACCAGACGTACTTGATGCAGTTGCCAACGGTGACGTAGATGCCGGTTTTGTGCCGATTGAAAACTCTATTGAGGGAACCGTCAACTTCACTCAAGATGCGCTCATCTTTGATTACGAATTGCTAATTCAACGCGAAGTTGTTTTAGACATTGAACACTGCTTGTTGGCACGCAAAGGTACAACTCTTGCTGATGTCACCATTGTTCACTCCATACCTGTTGCAACTGCACAATGCAGTGGCTGGTTGCGTACAAACTTGCCAAATGCTGACGTGCAAGTTGCAAACTCCACTGCCGATGCTGCACGCACTGTCGGAAGAATTGGTGCTGAAGAAACTGGAATGGCCGCGTTGGCCCCTGCGAATGCAGCAGCGTTGTACGGCCTTGAAGTGATTGCGCGAGACATTGCAGATCACGCAGGTAATCAAACACGTTTCGTATTGGTTGCGCGCGAGGGGATTCCTGCATCAACTGGTCATGACAAAACGGGCATTGTTGTTTTTCAACGCGCCGACGAACCTGGAAGTTTGATTTCTATTTTGCAAGAGTTTGCAGCACGGCGAATTAACTTGAGTCTGTTGTCTTCTCGCCCCACAAAGGCGGGTGGGCTTGGCGATTACTGCTTCATTATTTATGCCGACGGACACGTGGGTGACGAATTAATGGCCGATGTGTTACGCGACTTGCACACCAAACAAGGTGGCGTGAAATTCTTGGGCTCGTACCCCGCAGCAGGGGAACAGGCCCACTCAGCTCGCGAACATGCCGACAGCCGTTGGAAAGACGCCGACGACTGGGTGAGCCATCTGCGGACCCAAATTCACGACTAGTCAGCGCCACAGTCCGATAGCGTGTCTGACGGAACGGTGGCAGAGCGGCCGAATGCGCTTGTCTTGAAAACAAGAGGGTTAATAGCCCCGGGGGTTCAAATCCCTCCCGTTCCGCCAGATATATGTCAGCGTTCGTCGCGTACGAACGGAGTTCCCAGTGCCTTTGGTGCGCCCAACTTGTTGCGAGTGCTTGGTCTGCTGAGTGCAATGAGTGCCACAAGCGTGGCCAAGTACGGAAGCATTTGCATGAGTGCCGATGGAACAAATGTGATTTGCTCGGCTTGCAATGTGAATGGCAATTGCAAAGTGAATCCGAAGAGCACTGCACCAAAGATGAGTCGCAATGGACGCCATCCGGCAAACACCACAAGCGCCAATGCGATCCAGCCAATGCCGTTTGTAGTCGAAGCCTGATGCCATGCCGCGCTTTGGGCCAACATGAGCCACGAGCCGCCAAGCCCAACAAGCAAGCCGCCAAACAATGTGTAACGGATGCGTATAGATGCAACTGACAAACCCTGAGAATCAACGGTCGCAGGATCATCACCAGTTGCACGTAACTCAAGACCTGGCCGTGAGCGGAAAAGATACAAAGACGACAAGATTGCAATCGCGATTGATGCGTACGTGATGATGTCTTGACCAAACACGATTGGCCCTACAAATGGAATGTCTGTCAATGCACCGAATGACAATGGATGAATAATTGTGGTGACGGTCTTTCCTTCGACAGGTTTGCCGAGGAAGTTTGCAAGACCAGTTCCGAAGATAACCAATGCAAGACCAGCAACAATTTGGTTTGCACGCAAAACAACACTGAGTAGTGCGTGTATGCCGGCTAGCAGTGCACCAGCAAGTGAACCAATAAGCAAACCAAGCCAGATACTTCCCGATGCATCTGCAGCGAGGAATGAACTGATAGCAGCGGTGAGCAAAATACCTTCAATACCTAAATTCAGAACACCTGAACGCTCGGTGAAGAGCGCACCAAGAGCTGCGAGGATAAGTGTTGTAGCAATGGCGACAGAGTCTGCAGATGCAAGTACCCAAATATTTTCGTTCATTGTGCAGTCCTTTCAGCTCGGACCGCATGTATGTGATAGCGACGGAATGCCTCTCCGCCTAATGCAAAGAGCAAGATGGCCCCCTGCAACATGACACCAATGTGAATAGGTGTGTCTGTAGAGATTTGCAGTTTGTCTCCGCCAGAACGTAAACCTGCGAACAAAATGCCGCTCACAATGATTGCTGAGAAGTTATTGCGTGCAAGGGCTGCGATAACAATGCCCGCGTACCCATAACCCAGCAGTGTGATGCCTGGGTCGAGGCGACCGAATGGGCCAACGATGAGAGCTGCGCCACCAAGACCAGAGAGCGCACCAGAGATGAGCATGACCGACAATGTGGTGCGATTGGCATTGATACCGGCGTAATGAGCAGCACGAGGAGAATCGGCGATTACCTGAATGCGGTAGCCGTACTCTGTGCGCTTCACTACCCAATACAACACGAGTGCTAGCAACGCCACGAGGAAAAACGTGGGGTACAGAGAAGTGTCACCAAATGCTGTGAGTGATGCGGAATCTGGCACCAAACGACCTTGTGGGAACGCGGAGTTCTTTGTAACGAAAAAGCTTCCGGGTGAGTACACGAAATGATCAACCAAGCTTGCTGCAACGTATGTCAATAGCAACGTGGTCACAATCTCACTGGTACCAAGGCGTGAACGAACATATGCCGGAATCAGAATCCATACGGCGCCCGCTAGCGAACCCAATAACAACACTGTGGGAATCATTACAAACGATGGCAGGCGATCACCAAGTGCAAGACCCGCCCATGCGCCACCAATCATGCCTAAGTACAACTGACCTTCGCCACCGATGTTGTACAAGTTCATTTGGAATGCGAATGCAGCAGAAATACCGGTGCAGATGAGAACAGTGGAAAGCCCCAACGTATCTGTGATGCCGCGTGAAGAAGTAAAGCCATCGCTCAACATGTTCGAATATGTGTCGATAGGGGAATACCCCGTTGCGAGCAAGAACAACGCGCCGGCCACAAGCGCCGCAATGACAGAAATCAGTGGAACAAGGGTGGACAAATACTTTGGAGTTTCGTTGCGTTGTTCGAAGACAATACGAATAGGAGAGCGCATTATGCATTTCCTTCTGTGGAGAGTCCGGCCATTGCAGCACCGACTGTTGCCAGTTGTGCGCTTTCGCCCGGAGTTTCATGAACGATGCTGCCTCGGTACAGAACCAAGATTCGGTCGGACAATGACATCACTTCGTCAAGATCTTCAGAGATAAGCAAGATTGCTTGTCCGGCGCTGCGAGCATCGTCGAGCAAGGCTCGTACGGTTTCAATTGCTCCCACGTCTAAGCCGCGTGTAGGTGAACACACCACAAGCAACTTGGTGGCAGACCTGCCACCCGAAAGTTCGCGAGCAAGCAAAACTTTTTGAGCGTTACCGCCAGAGAGTTTGCGCGCGATGTGTTCGGGGCCATTGGCTTTGATTTCAAATTGATCAATGAGGCGTACTGCTTCTGGTTGAACTGAAGTGCGATCAACCACGATGCGGCGATCACGAGTGAGCAATAGGTTGTCGAGAATAGACATAGATGGAACAAGACCCATACCTAAGCGGTCTTCTGGTACGTATGCCAGACCAAGTTCGCGTGCGTGAATTGGACCGCGATCTGTAGACATTGAGCCTGTGATTGCTACCGAACCACTGGTGGGAGAAATCAGTCCTGCAATTGTGTCGGCGAGTTCTCGCTGACCATTCCCCGCAACACCTGCGATGCCCACCATTTCGCCGGCGTGCACGTTGAAAGAGATGTCTGACAACACACTGACACCGCCAACATTCAACGACAAGTCGCGAATCTGCAGCACTTCATGACCCGTTGCATGTGATGCACGCTGAGTAGAGAGTTCAATGTCTCGACCAACCATGAGGCGCGCCAACTCTTTTGTATCGGTTGTGCCGCGACCAGACACATGGCCTGTGACACGACCGTTGCGAAGAACTGTGACGCGATCTGAAATCTCAACTACTTCACCGAGTTTGTGGCTGATGAAAACAATTGACTTGCCAGCTTGTGTCATGGCGTGCACATTTTCGAAAAGCTTTTCTACTTCTGCAGGAACAAGCACTGCAGTGGGTTCATCAAGAAGCAAAATCTCTGCACCTTGATACAACGCCTTCACAATTTCAACGCGTTGACGTTGGCCTACTGAAAGGTCTCCAACTGTTGCGCCTGGCTCAATGGGAAGACCATACGATTCGGCAACGGCACATACGCGATCTTCGAGTTCAGAACGATTCAATCTGAACGAAAGATCACGACTACCGAGGATTACATTTTCAGCAACAGTGAAACGTTCCACCAAGCGAAAGTGCTGGTGCACCATCGCAATGCCGTGTTGTAAACCTGCACGCGGCGATGACAACGCAATGCGTTCACCATTACGTGTGATGTAACCAGAATCTGGTTGGTACAGGCCGCACAACATTGCGGCCAGCGTGCTTTTTCCTGCGCCGTTCTCACCAAGGAGTGTGTGTACTTCGCCAGGGAGAACGTCGAAGTCAACAGAGTCGTTAGCAAGAACGCCGGGAAAGCGTTTAACAATGGAATGAGCCGAGAGTGCGCTAGGGGCCGCACCACTTTCGTGATGCGGCCCCTTCGCCACCTCGTGAGAGGTGTTAGTCATTTGTGAAATCAGCCCTTTGCGGAACCGATGACACCCTTAACGAAGTAGCTCATGCTGAGAAGCGCACCGAGTTCGGCTTTTTCTCCTGCTGCAAGAACTTCTTTTCCGTCTTGGTCACTGATTGGTCCGGTGAATGGAGCAAATGTTCCAGCGATGATTTCCTCACCCTTTGCGGTGATTGCTGATTGCGTGTCTGCATCAACTGACTCACCGAATGAACCAAGTGTGACCATTCCGTCTGCCATTGAGCCGTAGTACTCATCGGTTGGGCATGTGCCGTCTGCGACTGCCTTGGAGGTCTTTGTGTAGTACGGACCCCAGTTCCATGTTGGAGCTGTGAGCCAAGCAGCAGGTGCTGCTTCTTTTACATCACTGTTGTAACCAACCCACTTGGCACCCTTTGCCTCTGCTGCAACACCGGCAGCAGTGGTGTCTTGGTGCTGAGCAAGAACGTCAACGCCTGCGTCAAGAAGTGACTCTGCAGCCTGCTTCTCGATGGTTGGGTCGAACCATGTCTTTGTCCATGTGACTTGCACTGTTGCATCTGGGTTCACAGATTGTGCGCCCAATGTGAATGCGTTGATTCCGCGAATAACTTCTGGAATTGGGAATGCAGCAACATAGCCAAGCTTGTTGTTCTTTGTTGCCTTACCTGCTGCCATACCACTGAGGTAACGAGCTTCTTCTGCAGCACCGAAGTATGTACCAAGGTTTGCTGGCAAAGCTGCGAAGTCAGCAAATGCGCCGCCGCCGTCTTTAGTAAGAAGGAACTTTGCACCTGTTGCCCACTGGAAGCACACATCTGGGTACTTCACTGCAACGTTGGCCATTGGTGATCCGTAACCGAATGAGGTTGCATAGATGACGTCATAACCTTCTGATGCGAGTTGTTCGAAAGTCTTTTCAGAATCTGCGTTGTCTGCAATGTTCTCAACGCGCTTTACTTCGATACCAAGATCTTTTTCAAGCTGCAAGATGCCTTGCTCGTGCTGGTATGTCCAGCCCTTGTCGTCAGGTACACCGAGGTATACAACTGCGACTTTTACGTCGGTTGCTTCTGCTGGTGCACTTGTTGTGTCTGATGATGAATCGCTTCCACCGCATGCTGCGACGAGAAGTGATGCTGTAGCTGCAACTGCTGCAAGCTTCCAGAATTTCTTCATGTTTAGGGTCTCCCTGGTTTGTGGCACCTCTGACAGTGCCGATGTGGAAACCTTACTCTGTTCTATTCGCTCCTAAATAATGGCGAAATAGGGGGTTTGGGCGCGATTTGCTGCGAGCGGTTGGGGGCCGAGAGTTGTAGCCCGAAGTCCAGAGGTACACTCAAAGTCTTCCCAGGAGAGGTGCCAGAGTGGCCGAATGGGGCGCCCTGCTAAGGCGTTGTCCGTCTTAAAGCGGACCGTGGGTTCAAATCCCACCCTCTCCGCCATATGAGTTTGCTCCGCAAGTCTCTGGCAGCCCTTGTGGTTGCAGGCGCACTGACATTCAGTGGGCCCGGCCCAAATTGGGCCTCTGCTGCGACGACCTGTACCAAGACCTACACCGTGAAACCAAACGACTCGTGGAGTCGCATTTCCGACAAAGTCAACGTGACTATGAAGGCGTTATTGACAGCAAATAAGGCCTCAACCGACACCTTCTTGTTGATCGGCGATGTCATCTGTCTTCCTAAATCGGCCAAGGCCCAGGACACTGGTAGTGGTGCTCTTCAACTAAAGCCCCCCGTAAAGAGGTATTCGGCCAAGAAGTCCGAAGCCATCATCCGCGAGATTTGGCCGGACGATCTTGATGGTCGTGCAGTCGCTATTGCGAAGCGAGAGTCGAAGTTGAACGCAGCCGCGTGGAATGGGTGCTGCGTGGGGCTGTTCCAGATCAACTGGTCTTCCCACAAATCGTGGCTGAAGGGCATGGGGATTACCTCGGCGCAACAGTTGCTTGACGCCAGAGTCAATGCCAAGGCTGGTTTGGCTATCTATAAGCGATCAAACGGCTGGGGTGCTTGGGAGTAATTACGGCTGTAACATTCATTACTCATAACTAGCGCTCGTAGCTTAATGGATAGAGCATCTGACTACGGATCAGAAGGTTGTAGGTTCAAGTCCTGCCGAGCGCGCCAATATTTTCGTTGTATCGCTCACTGATGTATTTCTGGGTAGTGCAGTCGGGGTAGTTTTTCCCCATGACTCGCGTTGGACCGGGGACATTCGAACTAGGTGCGGCCGCGCTATCGCGGTATCAAAAGATGTGCCTTGCCACAGCCGGTGTGATGATGGCGATCTGGGTCATTGCTCTTGGGATTCCAACAAGCATGACGTCACCTGCTCATGCTGCGCAGGTAAATAGTTATTCCACTTTTGGAACAGTGTCATACGACGCCGGATCATGTGGTGTTGATAGCACTGCCGGTGTGGTGTCGAGTCCTGGTGTCAAAAAAATTCTAAAAGTATCCAACACAGAGGTTTATGTAGTTGGTTGCTTCACCAACTTTGCCGGTGTTGCGGAAGCTGACTATGTCGCAAAATGGAACGGAACATCGTGGACTGCGCTTGGTGCAAGTGGTGATATCAACGCGATTGTTCACGACGTCGTTGTTTATAAGGGTGACATCCATATCGCTGGAGAATTCACAAATGCTGGTGGAGATGTTGCTGCCGACATGGTTGCTAAGTGGAATGGCTCCGCATGGGTTGGATTGCCAGTTACAGGTGGCTCTAATACAAATAACGGTTTAGGTAGTCCACAAGATCTATCAAGTGACTTCGCGGCCGCTTTGAAAGTACAAGAAAACAGTGTTGGTACAAGCGATGACATTCTGCTTGTGGCTGGGAGATTTTATTACGGCATTAACAATGGTACGGGTGGATTTCAGATTCCTTACACCAGCAATATTGCAACGTGGAATAGTTCGACATGGGGAAGTGTTGATGTTGACTCTCAATCGTTCTCCTCAACGGTTTCAGATTATGTAGTGCACGACATTGAAATTGTTGGAAGCTCTATCTATGCAAGCGGCTATCGGAATGCTGGATACGGAAGTGGAAGTAACAAGGCTTTTGCGTTTCATAAGTTTGACGGCACAACTTGGACTAGGCCAATAAGTGTTGTGTCAGCTTCTTCTTTTTTTGGTACCGGATTTGGGATCTACACAATGGAAACTGTGGGGACAAACATCTATGTGGGTGGCAATTTCACAGGGCTATCATCCGTAGCAAGTCATGTAGCGGTGTACAACACCACATCGGGTTCGTTTTCCGCGTTTAATGGATTCAGTGCACAGTTCGGAACTGGTGCCGTGGTGCGAACCATTTCAATGGCCGGGTCACAACTATTTGTCGGCGGTTCATTTCCAGGTGTGACTGGAACTTTTGGAGGTGTTGCGCGTTGGGATGGTTCTGCGTGGCAAGGGATTGGTCGCACTGGACCTGCAGTCGTTAATGCCCTATTAAGTGATATGTCATATGACGGTTCGAACAGTCGAATATTTGTTGGATCGTCAAATATCAATATTGGCGATGTCGCGGCTGCAGATGGATTTGCAGCCTTGGCGATTTCTTCTGTGTCAACGATGGATTCAATGTCAGTAGATGTAGGCACATTGACTCCTTCATTCGATCCATCAGTCACCAGCTACTCACTCACGATTCCAAACTCGTCGGCGTCGGTGACTTTTACTCCGATTGCGAGCGCCTCTGGCTCAGAAATCAAACGTACAAACTCTTTTGGAACTTTGGCGATGTCGTCCGATACCGAATCACTCTCAGTTGCTGAAGGGGCAACAGAAAATATCTCGTTTGCCGTCGGTGCAATCTCTGGCGCGTCGTCCACTTCTTATGCGGTGGCTGTTACTCGCTCAAGTGCGACCACTACAGCGGCACCGACCACAGTTGCCCCCACCACGGTGGGGCCAACAACAGTTGCACCAACAACTATTGCTCCGACTCCACCGACCGCACAACAAGAAAACACCACCACCACTGCTGTTGCCTCGGTGGTAGTAATGCCTCAAACTCCAGCTGCTCCTGTCACTCAGACACCATCAAATCTTCTGAAAAAGGGGACCACTGCATCAAAATCTCGTCTTCTTTCCCTCGCAAATCTCAGAGTTCCTTCGGGCGGGAAGTATTCACTGCGAGTCACTACTAGCAGTGTCTGCAAAGTATCTGGGACAGGGGTCAAGGCCCTGAAGGCTGGTACTTGTAAGGCAGTTGTTACGGTGACACCAAAAGGAAAGAAAGCATCTTCCAAGACAATCTCTTTGAAGATCTCCTAGGTCGAAACTGTTATCAGGAATGAACCCTGGCGCAATTCACGGGTACTGAAAAGATTTCGGTACTATCGGGACATGTCCGATACATCACTGCCACCAGATTTTCCTACTGAAGATTCACCGAGCGATTCACCGGCCGAACGGGTGGAGAAGCGTACGTGGCGACGTGTGTTTAAGTTCCTGAAGTGGGACCTCATTGTTAGCAATTCTGTCGCGGTACTCACCACCTCCATTGTTGCCGTCACAGCGATGTACGCAACCCTCACCACTACAGACAAGAACTTGGAAGAGTCGCGACGAGGTGCACGAGTATCTGCACTTGTAGATGAATGGTCGGTCACCATTGCTGACGCGGCAGCCGCTATTGAATTGCTAGATCAACGTGCCAATGACTTATGGGCATTTGGTGCTGCATATGAACAACAAGGCGTCATCTTGAACGAAGCAATGGAAAATGAAACGGCGAAAGAGAAGGAATATCTCAAAGTCCGGCAGAACATCGCGTTCTCCAGCGCTAAGGCTGGCCTTGTTTCTTCCACCGTCACGAACAAGTGCCTTGACAAATTTGTAACCATGCTTGACACGTGGCAGAACGCATTGAACTGGACACGATCTACATTGCTGTTAGAAGATGGTGTTCAAAGCGGCATTGAGGCAGTTGCTATGCAACAAGACGGTCGTACCGCATTATCGAACTCACTAACTATTGTGCGTGAGTTGGCTCGAACCGAACTAGACACCGCGGGCACTGATGGTTCTTCAGTGAAGTGTGATATTCCTGACGAAGAAAAATTGTGGCAGAAATTAGTGCCTGAAGACTCTGCACAATGACACATGACTATGTAAAGAGATAAGTCTCTGTACACCTAACAGGTCACGTGTGTTAACGAGCAATTAACTGTTGCATCCTAAATTTGGCGGATGCGTTTACATAAAAAATTTGTACCAGTTGTTTCACTGTGCCTTTCGTTAGGTATAGCAACGGTGGTTTCTGTTGCCCCAACTCAATATGGGACTAAGGCTGCATCAGCGGCAACTGGCATATCACTTGAGTTTTTAGGCAGAGCTAACAGTGGTTCAGGCAATGCGGGATCTGAGATTGCTGCATACGATGTGAAATCGAAACGTCTCTTCGTTACAAACGGCGCCACCAATAACATCCAAATTTTTGATATTGCGAATCCAAGCAGTCCAACCCTTCTGAAGAATGTAGACCTGGGTGCTCTCGGAGTGACTGGAATTCAGAGTGTTGCTTCAAAAGCCGGGTACGTCGCAGCGGCTGCTTCTGTAGGCGGAAACAATCAGGCTGCTGGAAAAGTATTTCTCATGGATATTGATGGAAACATTGACAAGCGTGCAACAACAGGCATCGTTGTTGGAAGTTTGCCCGACTCAGTTCATTTCTCACCGAATGGGAAGTTTCTAGTTTCCGCAAACGAAGGTGAACCACGTGACTATTGCCTCACGGATGGAGTCTTGCCAACAACGACTGACCCGAACGGCTCAGTATCAGTTATTGATGTGACGTTAACTACACTTCAGGCAACGACTATTGACTTTTCAAGTTTTAATGACAAAGCGGCAGATATTCGTACTGCTGGTGGAAGAATCTATGGTCCAGGCGCAACGGTTGCTCAAGACATTGAACCGGAGTACATCGCGATCACAGCAGATTCCAAAAAGGCATTTGTGACGCTCCAGGAAAACAACTCTGTTGCTGAAATCGACTTGACGACTAAGAAGATCACCAAAGTCATGGGCCTTGGCTACAAGGATTTTAATGCAACTGGAAAGGGATTGGATCCTTCAGACCAAGACTCAAGCAGCAACTCGGGAATCAACATCGCAAACTGGCCAGTGAGGGGCATGTATCAGCCAGATGCAATTGCTTCGTTCAGTGACGATGCAGGCAACCACTACTTCGCTACTGCAAACGAGGGTGACGCTCGTGAGTACAAGTGCCTTCTTGGTGGTCTTAGCTCGGGCTCGGCCCAAGCAGAAGATGCACGTGTCTCTGCAGTCGGTGTGGATGGAACCGCTCTTGCTTCAACAGTGGCAACTGCCTCCAACCTTGGTCGTCTAGGAGTAACTCGTTTCGAGCCTTCCACCTACACAAACGGAGGAACTGCTCTTACTGCTGCCTCAGCCACAGACTTCACATCGTTGTACACATTGGGCGCTCGTTCACTGAGCATTTGGAAGAGCCCAACCGGAACAAACTCAATTGCTGGTGCAACGCTCGTGGGCGATACCGGTGATGCCATCGAGAAAAAGACTGCAGAACTGCTGCCCACATATTTCAATGGTGATTGGAGCACCAGCACTGGTACACCAAACGCGAAGGATTCACGTAGTGACAACAAAGGCCCAGAGCCTGAAGGTTTGGCGGTTGCAAAGGTATTTGGCCGCACCGTTGCATTCGTAGGCCTTGAGCGCATTGGTGGCGTGATGGCGTTCGACATTTCATCTCCTTCCAACCCGACGTATCTGACGTACACAAACTCATCAGTTTTTACTGGAGTTGGTGGAGCCAACTTTGCAACAGCTGGTGCACCAGCCGGTGACGTATCGCCAGAAAGTGTCCTGTTTGTCAAAGCATCTGAAAGTCCAACCGGAGTTCCATTGGTCATCGTGGCTCATGAATTGAGTGGAACAACTGCCATCTACAAAGTCGTGGGCAGCACAACAACTCCAGCACGCCCAACGAATGTGGTTGCGAGCCTCTCGAAGAATTCTGCCAAGGTCTCTTGGGCAGAGCCTGAGGACGACGGCGGAAAGCCATTGACCTCGTACGTTGTAAAAGCTGTACCAGGTCCAGACTTCTGCACCACTACAACAACAAGTTGCGTGATCAAGGGCTTGCAAGCTGGCGTGAAGTACCGATTTACGGTTGCTGCACGTAACAGTGATACCACGGGCTCAGCGTCTATCGCTTCTAACTACGTACAACCCAAGTTCTTCGCTACGAACGTTGGTCGAACAATTTCGATTGCAAAGAAACCAGCCACAAGTTTCGCGACAGACGTAGCAATTTTTGTGAAGGATCGAAACGTATCGGTGGGAGTAGTTACGCCAAAGTCAAAAGTTAAGGGCCAACAAGTAGTTCGCTATTCAATTGAACTGCGAGATCAATCTGGCAAGACGATTGATGAAAAACTCTCTGTGACTAAAGCTGGAGCGACTGTTGTTACGACAATTGAATCCGCTCAGAGTGGACGAGTACGCGTGGTTGTAGTTGCAAGCAGTACCAATTCGAAAAAGACCGTCTGGAACGGACCATTCATCACACTCAAGTGAGTCGTGGTTCGAGGGTTTCAATACCTCGAATGAAAAGTTCTACTAACTGAGTCAGGCTGTTGTCCAGAGCGTATGGCTCTGGATGACCGCTGTCTTTTTCCAAAACGCAGAATCCGTGCAGTGCGCTGCGCAGACTACGGGCGCAGTGTGCACGCTGGGCAGGTGTGAGTTGGTAACCATCTAATGCTGCGGTGAGTGTCGCCACCACGCGAGTGAGCGACAACTCAATGTCTGCATCACCTACCGAAGGCACACGATCTGTTGCGCTATACAAACCTGGGTGCTCTTGAACAAACGTGCGCCATGCATGGGCAGCTGCCAACACGGCATGTTCACGAGTAGTGCCTGCTATTGCTGTGTTGAGCGCGTCAACCAATAAATCGCGGGCGCGCAGCGAGAGAAGCATCCACAACTCTTCAATACCCGTGACGTGTTTATACAAAGCAGGTTGTTTTACGCCGGCATCAGATGCAATGCGACTCAGCGTGACTGCATCAATGCCTTCAGCGTCGGCAATCAGCATTGCCTTATCGATAACCGTGGCTCGGTTGAGACGTTGTTTCTGGATTGGCATCAGAACTGATGAAAGAATCGTGAGATCCAACCAGAGATCCGCTGTTGGTGAAGTGGTTGTTTCAATGTTTTGCGTGCGCCTTCGGCTTTCTCTTCGCCGAATAGTGCAAGCCGCGTGGCTAGCAAACTGTCTGCAAGGGCAGGCGAAAACTCTGGGTGCACTTGCAGTGTCCATGCGCGCTCGCCAATCAACATGCCGCCGATAGGGCAATAGTCGGAACGGGCAAAGAGGCGTGCGCCGTTAGGCAGGCTCATCACTTGGTCTTGGTGGCTTGCGGCAAGCACGATGTCTTCAGATGAATCCATCCATGGTTGTTGTTCAACTATTTCGTACGACTTTGCTCCGATGCCCCAGCCGTAATCGGCCTTCGCCACCTGTGCACCTAATGCTTGGCCCATTAGTTGATGTCCAAAGCAAATACCCACGTATGGCGTTTCTTTCGCCACCATGTCTCGAAGCAACTGTTCAACATCACGCAACCATGCGTGGTCGTCGTACACACTGAGACGACTGGGTGAACACATCCAGCCATCTTGTTCATCTAACGAATCAGGTAGTTGACCGTCGTCGCATCTGTATGTGGTGAGTTCAATGCCGAGTGGCTGTAACAACTCTGCATACAACTCGGGATAGTCGCCGCCTACATGCAGACTGCCGGCATCAATGTGCCCAACAAGTAAAAGACCAATGCGTTTCATCGGAATGAGAACACCTTGGTGGGACCGCCTTCTAGTGCTGGCAGGTATCCACGCTCGCGCAGGATAGGCATGACGCCTTCCCCAAACCAATAGGCCTCTTCCAAATGCGGATAGCCAGACATGATGAAAGCGTCGATACCAAGTTTGTGATACTCAACGATTCTGTCTGCAACTTCTTCGTAACTGCCAACAAGCGCAGTACCAACACCTCCGCGAACTAAGCCAATGCCTGCCCACACATTCGGGTGAATTTCTAGTTTCGAAAGATCGCCACCGTGTAAATCAAATTGTCTGCGTTGACCAACAGATTGTGTTTTCAAGAAATCTTCGCGGGCGGTGGCAATTGCGTCTGGCGACATTGAGTTCAAGATGTTGTCGGCAACGGCCCACGCTTCTTCACTTGTTGGTCGAGCGATGGTATGAAAGCGGATACCAAAACGAACCGAACGACCATGAGCAGCTGCTTTGGCAGCAACACGTTCGTGACGTTCAGTGATTGCGGCAGGTGTTTCACCCCATGACAAGTACAAGTCAACGTTTTCTGCCGCCACATTTTCCGCCGCATCGCTTGCGCCACCAAAGTAGATGGGTGGAATAGGCGAGGGGACTTCGCGTGTGGTGGCATCTGTAACTTCAAAGAACTTGCCTTTGAAACTAAACGGCTCACCAGACCATGCCCCACGCATTACTTGCACAAATTCTCCGGTGCGTTCATAGCGCGTCTCTTTGTCTTCGGTAATTCCAAACCGAGCGAGCTCTGCTTGCTCGGCGCCAGTCACAATGTTCACTATGCAGCGCCCACCCGACATGCGCTGCATGGTGCTTGCCATTTGTGCAGCCAACGTTGGGGTAAGCAAAGCGGGGCGAAATGCAACCAGGAATTTGATGCGTGATGTAAGTGCAATGAGGGAAGACGTTGCCAGCCAGGCATCCTCACAGCCTGTGCCGCACGGTGTGAGAAGTGCTTCGAACCCTAGGTCTTCACATGCGCGAGCAACTTGGGCCAGGTAATGGTGACTAGGGGAACGATTCACAGATGTTTCATCCGGCAATACGTCGCGTGAATCGCCGCCGGTGGGTAAAAACCAATTCATTTCAATCATGGTGGTGTCTTTCTGGTGTGTGATTACAGATCTAAGGGAATAAGGCGAATAGTGAAATAGGAAGTAGCGATAACAAGGACCCAGGAGAAAACACCGAGCATTAGTGGTCGCATTCCGAGAAGACGCAGCTTCTTTATATTGACTCCGGCCCCGAGCCCTACCAGTGCCATTGCTAACAATGTCTTCTCAACGTGTTTTGAGTTTGTGATGATGTCGTCCGACAATACGCCGGTGGTGCGAACTGCTACTGCAAGAAGAAACAGAACAATGAACATAGGAAGTGGTGAGACTTTCGCAGTGCTTCGTGTTTCTGATTTGCGTTGCGAGATGTGACTGTGGCGGTAGGCCATGATGGCAACAAGCGGTGCGAGCAATACAACGCGCGTGAGTTTTACGATGACGGCAGGTGAGAGTGACTGTGGTGAATATGCGGTGGCTCCTGCAACTACTTGCGCAACGTCGTGCACTGAAGAACCTGCCCACATACCGAAACGCACGTTGCCCATATTGAACAAATGACCAAGGGCTGGAAGCGCAAAGATGGAAATGCTGCCGAAGAGTGTGACGAGTGCAATTGCATAGGTGGCATCTTCTTCATCACCGTCGACTGCACCCACCATTGCACTCACAGCAGAAACACCACAGATGGAATAACCAGTAGCCGTGAGTAAGCCAAGGCCGGGTGACACGTTGAGCAGACGTGCAAAAAATTGTGTGCCGAAGAATGTGATTGCGACAACTGCGATCACCGCCACGAAACCGCGACTACCGAGTTTGGCAACTTCGTTGAATGACAACTGCAGACCGAGCAAAACGATGCCAGCTCGCAAGATGTGACGCGATGCGAATTTCAAACCTTCATCACACTGAGCGGGAATGACACCAATGTTTCCTAAGACTGCACCGATGAGCAGTGATGCCGTGAGAGGCGAGATGCTGCTCCACAACCAATTGATGTTGAACCCACAAAAAACCGCAACCGCCGAAAACAGCACGCCAGGCACCAATGTCCTTGCGCGGGTAAGGGAAATGGCCATGGTCGGCATGGTTAGAGACTCTAACAAGAGCCCAGCCCCATGCGACTCAAGGCAGTGCTCGTAGAGTTTTCCCTTATGGAAACGAGCACCCAGCGACCAACGATGGGAGTCGTGGCCCGCCGAGCAGCTGTGTATTTGGCCCTGTTCACGGTGGCCGTCGCCCAACCATTGCTGCAGTTGTATGGCACGAGTGTGGCCGTTTTTGCCTCGGCCAATTACGAGGGTGCAATTGTGGTGGTCTTTGGTCTTGTGGTGCTGCTGGTGCCTACTGTGACATTCACTGCAATTGACGTACTCGTGTCGACGGTGCATCCGCGTCTTGGGCAATGGATGCACCGACTGTTAGTGCTCATTGCATCGTGGGCGTTGGTGCTTGTCGTTCTGCGCAACATCAGCCTTGGCCCGTGGGGTGTCGACTTGTTGTGGACATGCATGATTGCTGCTGCGTTGACATGGCTGATTGATCAACGTTCTGCGGTGCGAAGTTGGGTGACGTATTCGTCGCCGCTTTCAATAGTGGTTGCTGTGTCTTTTGTAGTGTCGGCAATGTCTGTGATCTCGCCACCACAAGCAGAAGTGCTGGCAATTGAGAAAGATGCGACGTCTGTAATGACTGCAGGCACACCGCGAGACCAGGTAAGTGTGGTGTGGATAGTTCTTGACGAAGCACCACTTTGGCCACTGTTAACAACAAGTGGTGACATCAATGCAAATCGGTATCCCGGTTTTGCAGAACTTGCCAAGTCGTCCACCTGGTATCGAAATGTTCTTGCAACTTCGCAAACCACCACAGATGCAGTACCAGCAATGCTGTCGGGCAAGTGGCCAGTTTCGAACACTGCTCCTGTATTGGTGAAACATCCCCAAAACCTTTTCACATTAATGAATGGTCATTTGGCAATGGATGCGCACGAAGTCGCAACAGCTTTGTGCCCGAAACAGGTGTGCAACAAGGTGTCTGTGACCGGTGGTGACCATATTGCATTCCCCGGCGGTACAAACTCGAGTGTGCCGGATACAACTGTTCCGACAGCAGAAGTTATTGCAACTCAACGCACGCCCTTTTCATCCTTTATGAAAGATGCCCTCGTTGTTGTTGGCCACAAGGTGCTGCCCAAAGGACTGCGCGCCAGATTGCCTGCTATTGATGAAGGCTGGGGTGGCTTTGGTGCAATGGATAATGGGGAATTAGAGAACAACATTGCAACACCCACGACGCTGCCTGGACCAACAACAACATTGTCTTTAACTGAAGAGACAAAGCAAAAAGCGAACTCCACAACTGTGAAGCAATGGGAAAGCGGCGGACCGATGTCGCAAATTCCTGTGTTGGATGAAGTAATTGATCGAGCAGCACGCGCCGACCGTGCGACATTGCATTTTGCACATGTGCTGACGCCGCATCGCCCATGGATGCTGACGCCCGATATGCGTCGATCGCGCGCATTGAATACTGACAAGCGCAGTAACACCATTGTGGACAGAGTGCGTGATCAGTATCAGGCGCACTTGCTGCAATATGTTGCAACAGACAACATGATTGCCAAGATGATGACAGATCTGAAGCGTTCGGTTAACTGGAATCGAACAATGGTCATTGTGACTGCAGATCATGGAATAACTTTTGAGTTGGGTGAAAATAAGCGTTCAAAAATTAATGTACAAAATCCAGCAACGTTGGAAGACATTTATCGCGTTCCACTATTCATTAAGTATCCAGATCAAGTTGCTGGTGAGATAAATGATTGCACGGCCTCTCCCGTAGACATTCTGCCCACTGTTATTGCAGCGACCGGAATTGATGCTGGTTGGAGCGTCGATGGTGCCGATCTAAAGACATCTTGCCCTGCACGTACATCACGAACGATTGTGTGGCCGAAGGGTGAATTTACGATGGCTACATCGTTTGTCGATCTTGTCAAGCGTGTAGTTCGTTATGACGAATGGATTGATGCAGAGGGAGATGCGCAAGACATAGTACGCGCAGGCCAACATGGCGACATCATCGATGGAGCAATCTTGGCTTCAACCGGCCCAGACATCACAGGTTTGTCGTGGTCATTACAAGATCGCGAAGATTTCAATGCAATCTCAGATCTTTCGTATTTCACCAACGGAGAGTTTGGTTTTGTACCAACACAAGTGGAAGGCACACTGAAGGCTACGCAAACCTTTGGACAAGATGCCGAAGGTGTCTTGGTGTACAACGGGAAAGCGGTCGGCATTGTGTCTGAACTGACCGGGCTGAAAGAGGGAGCGAGTACAACATTTCGATCCACACTCAATTGGATGTATCTGCATGGCCCACCTGTGGGGGCTGGCCTTGAGATGTGGGTAGTGCAGGGATCAGGTGCTGCCAGAGTGATTCAGCGAGTCGCGACTCCCTAAAACTGGCGAAGGCTACGAAATTGGTTTAGCCGTTGGTGGTGAAGCCCGCAAGAGCGAGGGCTTCATTGATGGTGCTGGCTCGGCGAAGCGTGATGCCTTCAGCCTTGTCTGGAGCACTGGCAGGAACAATGGCCTGAGTGAACCCCAGTCGAGCAGCTTCATTGAGCCTGCGCGAGAGGTGACCCACTTGACGTACTTCGCCGGCAAGGCCAACTTCACCCATGACAACTAAGTCTGCTGGTAACGGGATATTGGACACCGCTGATACAAGTGCGAGGCACAAACCAAGATCTGCACCAGGCTCTGTGAGTTTCACGCCACCAACTACAGACGCGTACACCTCGTGGCCTGCAAGGCTGACGCGTGCGCGACGTTCGAGTACCGCAAGCAACATAGATAAACGACCTTGGTCGACACCTTGTGCACTGCGACGCGCAGGCACAGCAGAGTTCATCGGGTTAGTGAGTGCTTGCAATTCCACAAGCAAAGGGCGTTGACCTTCAATAGTGGGAACAACAACTGAACCAGGAACACCAGTGCGACGATCGGTGAGGAACAACTGACTTGCATCGGGAACACCAGTGAGACCAGTTTCGGTCATTTCAAAAAGTCCGAGTTCATTTGTGGGACCAAAGCGATGCTTCGATGCACGCATGAGGCGCAATGCATTGTGGCGTTCACCTTCAAACGAAAGAACCGTGTCGACAACATGCTCGAGCACGCGTGGCCCAGCGAGCCCACCCTCTTTGGTGACATGGCCAACAATGACAACTGAAATGTTTCTGCGTTTTGCTTCTTGCACTAATCGATGTGCGCAACCACGAACTTGAACAACAGAACCTGGCGACGAACCAAGTTCAGGATCGACAACAGTTTGAATGGAGTCGATAACTACTAACGATGGAGAGATCTTGTCGATAGCAGCGATGATGTTTGGCAATGACATCTCGGGTAGTAACCACAACTCTGGACTAATTGCACCAAGGCGGTCGGCGCGTAGACGTACTTGCTGCGCACTTTCTTCTGCGGTGACATATAACGAAGGACCAGTGGCACCTGCAAGTAACTGCAAGAGGAGTGTGCTTTTGCCAATACCTGGTTCGCCACCAAGCAATGTGACAGAGCCAGGAACCAAGCCACCACCGAGAACGCGATCGAGCTCACCAATGCCTGTGGGCACAGGATCACTTTCATTGGGATTGACATCACCAATCGGTGTTGCTTCACCGGGAGGAACTAGCGCAAGCCCGGCTGCAAGCGTGACGAATGATTCTTCGGGGCCTTCAACGTCTTCAACAAGTGAGTTCCACGCACCGCATGCAAGACACTTACCTGACCATTTTGGAAATGAACCGCCGCATTCGGTGCACCGATGAACGAGTCGAAGTTTTGCCACGTACTGACCTTATAGGCGGGGTGTGTGTGTGCGCTTGTTGCGAGCATTCATCACCATCAAGATGAGAAACAGTGAACCAAGAACCCACAGAACAAGAAGACCAAGGACGAGCACTCGCCCTACGCGAGAGATGCTGGAGGCCACATCGACGTTTGTAACGGTGGTGGCAATATCTGTTGGAGTGCCATCGGTGGGTACACGCCACGTGATCACGCCGGCCCCTGTTTTGCCAGTGGTGGAGTCCACTGTTCCTGGCAAGCCTGCGATGAATGTAATTCCAATGGCGTCGCCAAGGTCTGTGCCTCGAGCTGCGATCTGTTCGCTAAATGGTCCGCCGCCTAACAACGTATTTGTGGCGTCATCTGCAAACGCTTCAAGACCACCGTTGATTTCTAAACGGCCTGTGAGTTTCCATGTGCTGTTGGTGTCTTTGCCTGTGCGGGTCAAAGCCATGTCGTGCAGTGGTCCGCGTGTGCCGTTGATTTGCGACAACAAAGCCGTTGCTTCAGTGGGGCCATTAAAACTGTGTTGAATAACTAAAACGAGTGCACCGTCGTCTGAAGTACGAGGTCCGTCAACTGTCCATCCGGCTGCGACGAGATCGTCAACGCGAATATCGCCCTTTAAACCTGGCGCAGCCTTCACAATTTCAGCGTCGGCAATGACAACCACTCGGATGGTTCCCGAACCATTTGGCTGCACCCGCATGGACACAGATGTGTCGACACGACATGAAGCCAAGATGAAAGTTGCGGCTATCACCGCAACAATGCGCGATAAACGTGAGGATGTCACTCGGTAGTGGTTGCGGCGTCGCCAGCGAACGGTGGTTCGCTTGGTGCAACGATTCCCTCTACGGCACGGAACACAATGTGCCGCTTGCCAGGATTTTCAGGGTCGTCTTCAGCGTCGACAACAATGATTTGTCCGGCATTGAATTGCTTGTAGAGAATCTTCTCTGACAATGCGTCTTCAATGTGGCGTTGGATTGCGCGACGCAGTGGGCGAGCACCGAGTTGAGGGTCGTAACCGAAGTCTGCAAGCAGTTCTTTAGCTGCCTGTGTGAGTTCGATGCCGAGGCCTTGTGATTCAAGCTGTCCGGCAAGACGCTTTGTCATCATGTCGACCATCTGTACAACTTCTGGCTTCGAGAGTTCGTGGAACACGATTGTCTCGTCGATGCGGTTGAGGAACTCAGGACGGAAGTGCGCCTTGAGTGCGTCATTGACTTTGTCTTTCATGCGCTCGTATGACATGGCGGAATCACCAGTGGTGAAACCAACATTGGACTTACGCAAATCAGCGGTACCCAAGTTTGAAGTCATGATGAGAACAGTGTTACGGAAGTCAACGCTGCGGCCTTGGCTGTCGGTGAGACGACCTTCTTCAAGAATTTGCAACAACGTGTTGAATACGTCTGGGTGTGCTTTTTCGATTTCGTCGAACAAGACAACCGAGAACGGCTTACGACGCACTGCTTCAGTGAGTTGTCCGCCTTCTTCGTAGCCCACGTATCCCGGAGGGGAACCAACCAAACGGCTCACGGTGTGCTTTTCCATGTACTCAGACATGTCGAGCGTGATGAGTGCTTGATCGTCACCAAACAAGAACTCAGCGAGAGTCTTTGCAAGCTCTGTCTTACCAACACCTGTTGGCCCGAGGAAGATGAATGAACCGCTTGGACGACGTGGGTCTTTCAAACCAGCACGAGTACGACGGATGCTCTGCGATACAGCTGTGATTGCGTTCTCTTGGCCGATGATGCGCTTGTGCAGTTCACCTTCCATGTTGAGCAACTTGGCTGTTTCTTCTTCGGTGAGTTTGTACACCGGAATACCAGTCCAAATGCTGAGTACTTCTGCAATTGCTTCTTCGTCTACTTCGTCGAACAAGTTGACGCCAGATGCCTTGATTTCAGTTTCTTTGGCAGCTTTTTCTTCGAGAAGTTCTCGCTCTTGATCGCGAAGACGTCCGGCTTCTTCGAACTGCTGATCTTCGATTGCCTTCTTCTTCGCTTCTTGCACAACTCCAATGCGATTCTCAAGATCTTTGAGGTCGGGTGGTGTTTGCATGCGCTTGATGCGCAAACGTGAACCGGCTTCGTCGATGAGGTCGATTGCCTTGTCTGGCAGGTGACGGTCGGCGATGTAACGGTCTGCAAGGTTTGCAGCAGCAACGATTGCTTGGTCTGTGATGGTGACACGGTGGTGCGTTTCGTACTTGTCGCGCACACCCTTCAAAATTTCAATGGTGTGAGCAACGGTTGGCTCTTCCACTTTTACTGGTTGGAAACGACGCTCGAGAGCAGGATCTTTTTCAAGGTGCTTGCGATACTCGTCGGTGGTTGTTGCACCAATCGTTTGCAATTCACCGCGAGCAAGCATTGGCTTGAGAATGCTTGCGGCATCGATTGCGCCTTCAGCTGCACCAGCACCTACAAGAGTGTGAATTTCGTCGATGAACAAAACAATGTCGACACGTGTCTTGATTTCCTTCAACACTTTCTTCAAACGCTCTTCGAAGTCACCGCGGTAACGACTACCTGCAACAAGTGCGCCAAGGTCGAGTGTGTACAACTGCTTGTCTTTCAACGTTTCGGGAATGTCACCCGACACGATGCGTTGTGCGAGACCTTCAACAACTGCTGTCTTACCAACACCAGGTTCACCGATGAGGACAGGGTTGTTCTTTGTGCGACGAGAAAGAATCTGCATGACGCGCTCTAGTTCACGTGTACGACCAATAACTGGATCGAGTTTTTTGTCGCGAGCCAACTGTGTGAGGTTGCGACCGAACTGATCGAGAATTTGGCTGCCACCTTTTTCGCCGGCATCTTCTTTTGCGCCTGCAGCGGTGCCGCCAGGTGCTTCGTTCTTTGTGCCTGGGCCTTGGTAGCCAGACAGCAACTGAATAACTTGCTGACGGACTTTGCCGAGGTCGGCTCCCAACTTGACGAGAACCTGAGTTGCAACGCCTTCACCCTCACGCAAGAGGCCGAGAAGGATGTGCTCGGTGCCGATGTAGTTGTGACCCAATTGCAATGCCTCACGCAATGAGAGTTCAAGAACTTTCTTTGCACGTGGTGTGAAAGGAATGTGACCAGAAGGGGACGAGCCACCTTGACCGATGATCTCTTCTACTTGAGCACGCACGGCTTCAAGTGAGATGTTGAGAGACTCGAGTGCTTTCGCAGCGACGCCTTCACCTTCGTGGATGAGGCCAAGAAGGATGTGCTCCGTACCAATATATGAATGGTTGAGAAGACGCGCCTCTTCTTGGGCGAGAACTACGACCCTGCGGGCCCGGTCTGTAAAACGTTCGAACAATGGGACCACCCCGATTGGAATTGGTGGATATTGAAACAAAGTGTATCGGCTGGGAGAGTGGCTACCCCATGAGAAGCCGTAACCTAAAACCTGTGACAAACTCACCACTGCTCGGGTTGCCGACCATGGAAAATGACCGCCTCAGGGTGGAACAGGCACTTCTTGGTGCTGTGCGTACGCCTGATGCGTATCTCACTGAAATTGCGTCACACCTCATCTCAGCAGGTGGGAAGCGATTGCGCCCCGTTTTCACCATTGTGGCGTCGCAAATCGCAACCGATGGACCTGCTTCTGAGGAAGCTATTGCCGGTGGAATTTCGTGTGAATTAGTGCACCTCGGATCGCTGTATCACGACGATGTCATGGACGAATCCACCACACGACGTGGTGTTGACACTGTGAATGCCAAGTGGGGCAACCTTCAAGCAATTTTGGCGGGCGACTTCTTGTTGGCAAAGGCATCTGAAATTGCAGCATCACTTGGAACTGAAGTTGCTGCGTTGTTGGCGCGCACGATTGGCCACTTGTGTGAAGGGCAAATTGAAGAATTGCGTCACACATACAACGTGGCGCGCCCGATTGATTCATATCTCAATTCCATCGATGGCAAAACGGCGTCTTTGTATTCCACAGCTGCGCGCATTGGTGGAATCGTGGCTGGTCACGACCGTGCCACCATTGATGCGTTGACCACATACGGCACTGCATACGGCATGGTGTTTCAAATTGTGGACGACGTTCTCGATCTCACTGCTACCGACGCGCAATTAGGTAAGCCCGCAGGCCACGACATGGAAGAAGGGGTGTACACGCTTCCAGTGCTGCACACTCTTGCTGCTGGTGGTGCTGCTGCAAGCGAACTTGGTTCCATCTTGGGTAAGCCGCTCAATGAAGTGGAACGCGAAAAGGTGTTGCATATTGTTCGCTCAAACGGTGGCATTGCAACAGCGATTGAAAAAGCGCGCGCGTACGTTGCCGATGCTGAAAGCGCGTGTGATGCATTGCCGCAGAGCGCTACAACTGATGCAATGAGAAAGGCCACAGCTGCCTTACTTGCAACTGTGGCCTAACCCATATTTAGTTGTTATCTACGAAGTAGGTGAATACATCAGGGAAAGATGTACACCTCTGCTCGGCGGTTCTTTGCTTGTGACGTTTCGGACTTCTTTGTTGAAATTGGTTGAGAGTACGAAAGTGTGACAATTTCAATTGTTGCTTTTACTCCAGCTTTAACGAGTGCTGCTCTTACGGCATTTGCTCGATCACGCGAAATTGCGTAGCTGTATTCCGAAACATCACCGAGTGATGCGGAATGACCAATAACCACTACCCGGCTTGCATTCTCGGCGGCCTTAGCCAATTCAGTGATTTGATCTTTCGCGACTTTGGACAGTTTGGCTGATGCCATCTTGAACATGATTGGCTCATCGGTTGTGAGCAATGAGCCAGCTTCAACTTCGGCTGCTTTCACAGTCGTGGTCATAGTACGAAGAACTTTCTTTGTGTCTTCGTCAACGATGCGCACAATGCACCGACCGTTATTCACCATGAGAACACTTGTTGTGAGCGCTACACAGATTCTTGGAGTTGTGGTGCGGATATCAAGGTCTTGTGCATCTTTTGCAGAGAGAACTTTTAGTGCTGTATCTGCTTGTACTGCTTTAGGAAGCTTTGTGTAGATCTTCTTATCTGTGCGGGTTGTACCTGAAGATTCACCTGATGAAGGTGCTCCACCAGTGTCCTTGGTATATCCGCCTGTACCGGTACCGCCATCAGAACCACCTGTTGCATCGCTCGGGCGTTGCCATTCGGTATAGAAAAGGCTTGTTCCATTGGTGTAAGCAATACGTGGGTTACCGGTATTTGCAACGGAAGAACCACCACTAAGGAAGGTGCAGATTGTTTTCTCGGGTGCGCTGTAAGTGACGCGATCACTCACGCCGTTTGTTCCGTACGTGGCTGTGTATCCCTTTGTATATGAAAGTACAGCTGTTCGATAACCAAAGGACAAAGAAGTAGTGCTGTTACACATAAAACCAGATTTTGGCAAATCTGACAACAGAACTGTGATGTACACATTCTCAGCGGATGTGATAATTCCCATAACTGTTGCATTGACCGAGACAGCTCCTGCTGGTGCTGCGCCAATCGGTAAAGAAGTAAACCCTGAAGCAAATACAGATGTATCTAGAGTTCCATCTGTTTTGAGACGGGCCAAAATGATCTTGGAGGTATCGGCATAGGAAGCTCCCACCAGAATTGGTCGACCACCTGCGTCAAGGCGAAGAGAGAATCGCGCATCGAATGCATCACCAGCGCTAGCGATTGCGGTTCGTGATACAGCACCCGTGCTACTAATTCGCAGGATGTCGTAGCCCGATACATCTGAGGCGGCGGATGGGGAAGAACACAGTCCTATCTGGTCACGCTTTGTGTGTTCTAAACGCACCGCCCAGATTTCAGGTGAGGTGGCAGTTCCTGTTGGATCTGAAATAACTCCCGCAGTAAGACATTGTGCGCTTGAACCTTGTGCTTCGTTGAGGGCAACAGAAGGAATAGAAGTGTCAATTGAGAGATCATTCTTGAGAGCAACGAGCACAGTCGAATTAAGCGGGGCTGAAGCCATACCAGTACAGAGGAATGTCATCCACACTCCTGATGTTCGTTTCGCAAAAAGGTTGGCCGTCCCGATAAGCCAGGACGAAGGCGAGTACGCAGGCAATGCTGCAGCGCAGGCGGCAGTGAGAGTTGCGAAGGTAAAGTTGGCTTGTGCAGTTGGTTGGCCAGTTGCACCTCCGGTTGCGACCGCGACGATATTGCCTGTTCCACCTGAAGCACTTGAAACTGTCCACCATTTATTGTTGAGGTCAGAGACGATGTTCAAACGACGAGAGCCGCCACCAATTGGGGTAGTCGCACCGGGAACCGTGACAACACCTGCCGTACCAAACGTCGTGTCAAAAGATTTATCTGCCTTTTGCTTCACCATCGAATAGTTGTCACCAGTTGCATTTTGATATGCGAAATACATTCCGCCATCTCGAGCAGCTCCGACTCCACCAATGGATAGACCACTGATTGCAGTTGGCGGAACGAACGTAGATGTTGATCCGACGCCTGGCGCTGCATCTGCTGCAGAAACAGAGTTAGAAGTGAAGGTTGCAATTCCGGCCACCATGGCAACTGAGATGAAAAGTGATGAAATGCGGCGCATGCCGTCCTCCGTATGGGTAAGGGCTGTAATTCCAGCTCTTGCATACTAGACGGATTTTCTAGTTGAACTATAGGGATAATCGCTATTAACGCGCTTCGCGTGTCACAGCAGAGGCGGCTGCAAGGCCACTGAGGGCGGCGCCTTCCATGCGTGGGCCGGCAAAAGCATCGCCGGCAATAACCAGGCTGTTGGTTTCATCAGTCCAACAGGCGTCGGGCCACAAGTTCTGCGGAGTTGCGAAGCGCCATTTCTTCACCTGAGATTCGGTGATGACAGCAGACCCAAGCCATGGTTGTGCAGCAGCGAATAATAAGGCATGGATGTCTTCGGTGCTGTCTTCGAAATGTTGCTGGCTCCATGCGGGGTTGGCGTGGAAGGTTAGTGCTGGCGAGGCGCTGATCCCTTTTGCATTGTTGTCACCAATAAATGAAAACACGTCATCGGGGTTTTGTAATCCGCCTGGTGAAGGAACTTGATGCTGAGACGAGTCAAGAGTGACAAGAAGTCCGAGAGTGCGGTCGTAGTCGATACGGCGAAGGTCGGCAGGCATTTCAAGACCTGCAGAAAACATGAGCGAGAAAGATTGTGGAAGTGGCGCCGTGAGGATGACACGATCCGCAACATGCGCAACACCGTCATCTGTTGTGATGTGCCATTCGTTCTCAACGCGGCTCATGGAAAAGACAAGTGAACCGCAACGAACATCGAGACCAATCGCAAGATGTTTTGCAATTGATGTCATGCCGTTTGTGCCGACATAACGAGGGTGTCCGTCGTCTGTGCCGAATCCGCGACACCACTCACGCGCCACGCCAGCAGATATCCATGCATCTACATGTGATTGAAACACTGCATCTCGCACAGTGAAGAATTGCGCGCCATGATCTAACACCGCTGTACCAACACGTCGTGTTGCTAAGCGACCACCAACACTGCGACCTTTATCGAACACAATGACATCGTGCCCAGCTTGAACACATGACTGTGCTGCCATGAGACCAGATAAACCTGCGCCAACGATGATGATTCGCATATTTAGACAGCTACGGCTGCTGCGTGACCATATGGTACGAACACTTT
>Ga0209358_10000761_pt1 | contig 27561 bp, 22 predicted proteins | sample LauGreFa1BDMLBSN_2_FD_187574 | JGI IMG/M metagenome (GOLD analysis project Ga0209358, IMG submission 187574) | Freshwater lake microbial communities from Lake Michigan, USA - Fa13.BD.MLB.SN (SPAdes) (version 2) | ecosystem: Environmental > Aquatic > Freshwater > Lake | place: Lake Michigan, USA...
CAACCTCATCGTTAATAGCTTGAATTACGGTAACGAAGGCGGCGAAACCCGAATTCGGTTTTACGACATGAACGACAATATTTTGGTTGAAGTGGCCGACAATGGAATTGGAATTGCTAAAGAACATTTAGCCCGATTGTTCGAACGTTTTTATCGCGTTGATAAAAGTCGTTCTCGTCATGAGGGTGGCTCTGGTCTGGGTTTAGCGATATGCAAGCACATTATTGAAAGTCACCAGCAAACCTTGAGTGTAAGAAGCACCGAAGAAGTGGGAAGCACTTTTGGCTTCACCATTAAAAAAGCGAATTAACTTTTTGTGGCGCTTAGCATCCTTTACTTTTGTTGAAACAAAAATTCCCCGAGAAATCAATCTTGGGGTTTAGTCGTTTGATGAAGCATCTATGAAACCACGTCTTTCCGTTTGGGAAAAAGAAATAGCATCGATAGAAGGTAAAATTGCTGACGACAAAAGTAAGCTTCACCTAAAGGGACTTGCAGGAAGTGCTCCCGCATTTATTTGCAGCGCCTTTTACAACTCTTCTCCGGTTACTCAATTGGTGGTGCTCGATGACAAAGAAAAAGCAGCTTATTTCCTCAACGACCTTGAATCCATTTTAGAAATTGGTTCCGACGAAAAGGAACAAGAAAAAACTCCGGTCCTCTTTTTTCCGCGCACAGCAAGACTTGCGTACGATGTTGAAACCACTCAAAATGCAAATATTGCTATTCGCACAGAGGTGCTGAACAAACTTCAGAAGAATAGAAAAAACTACATCGTTGTATCATACCCAGAAGCGCTATTTGAAAAAGTAGTAACACATCACGAACTCGAGAAAAACACATTCAGCATTGATGTCGGTCAGTCGTATTCGATGGATTTCATTGATGAAGTGTTTGCTGAATTTCAATTTGAAAAAGTAGACTACGTATATGAACCAGGACAATACGCCGTGCGCGGAGGTATTGTCGATGTTTTCTCTTTCAGTTATGAATATCCCTACCGCATCGAATTTTTCGATGAAGAAGTAGAAAGCATTCGAAACTTCGATCCAGCTACGCAGCTTTCGGTAAACAAAATGACCAAAGCTGTTATTGTTCCCAACACCCATTCTAAACACTCCGAAGAAGTACGTATTGGTTTGCTTGATTTCCTTCCTACCAACACTGTTGTTTGGATGAGTAATACTGAATCTTCGCTTGCACAATTTCAGGCGGAAATGGAAAAAGCAGAAGAGCGATTCAATAGACTTTCAGATAATATCTCTCACGAAAAACCCGAATCCCTTTTCACTTCAAAACATGAATGGTTGAAGCAATTGGAAAACAAACGTGTGATTGAATTCGGAAGTAAAAGACAATTTTTAGGTGAGACAGAAGAGTTCCATTGTACCCCTCAACCTTCCTTCAACAAAAATTTCGAAATGCTTGCTGAGCATCTTGAAAACCTCATTCAGCAGGGATACAAAGCACACATTGTTGCAGGACAGTCGAAACAATTGGAACGACTTGATCAAATTTTCCAAGACAAGAAAAAAAACATCGCCTACATTCAAGAAATTCTTGAAATAAGCGAAGGGTTTATTGATCAGAATAAAAAAATTCTGTACTACACCGACCATCAAATCTTTCAACGTTACCACCGCTTCAAACTGAAAGAAGGATTCAAGAAAAACAAAGAAGCATTAACGCTAAAAGAAATTCTTGCGCTGCAACCGGGAGACTTCGTTGTTCATATTGATCACGGAGTAGGCCAATTCAGCGGGCTACAGAAAATTGATGTGAATGGAAGGGAACAAGAAGCCATTCGTCTAACCTACAAAGGCGGCGATATTCTCTATGTGAGCATTCACTCGTTACATCGCATTAGCAAGTTTTCTGGGAAGGAAGGAACTGCGCCATCCATGGACAAACTCGGAAGCAACGCTTGGCAGAACCTAAAGCGTAAAACGAAAACGAAGGTGAAAGAAATTGCCTTCGATTTAATTAAGCTTTATGCAAAGCGGAAGTCAACAAAAGGATTCGCCTTTCAACCCGACACCTATATGCAAACCGAATTGGAGGCTTCTTTTATGTACGAAGACACTCCCGATCAATACAAAGCTTCTGTCGCCGTGAAAGAAGATATGGAAGCGGCATTCCCGATGGATCGTTTGGTCTGCGGCGATGTTGGTTTCGGAAAAACAGAGATTGCTATTCGCGCAGCATGCAAAGCTGTTGCAGACGGAAAGCAAGTGGCTGTGCTTGTTCCGACAACCATTCTTTCCATTCAACATTACAAGAGTTTTAAATCTAGATTGAAAGATTTCCCGGTAAACATTGAATACATTAATCGTTTCAAAACAGCGAAACAAAATTCAGAGACACTTGAGAAAGTGAAAACCGGAAAAGTAGATATACTCATTGGCACTCACGCCATACTCGGAAAACGTGTGGTCTTTAATGATCTTGGATTGATGATTATTGATGAAGAACAGAAATTCGGAGTAGCGGCGAAAGACAAATTGAAATTACTTCGTGCGAATGTAGATGCGTTAACCTTAACAGCCACACCTATTCCAAGAACGTTGCAGTTCTCATTAATGGGAGCGCGTGACTTAAGTATCATTCAAACTGCACCACCGAATCGCGTTCCCATTCGGACCGAATTAATTCCATTTGGAGAAGAAATTGTTCGCGATGCCATTAGCTACGAAGTGCAACGAGGCGGACAAGTTTTCTTCGTGCACAACCGCGTTCAGAACCTTCGCGAAATGGCAGGATTGATTCAACGCGTGTGTCCAGACGTGCGCATTGGCATTGGCCACGGACAATTGAGCGGTGAAGACTTGGAAGAAGTGATGAACAAATTTATTGAAGGAGAATTCGACGTATTGGTTTCAACTTCTATTGTTGAAAGCGGAATAGATATTCCGAATGCGAACACCATTATCATTAACGATGCGCATCATTTTGGAATGAGTGATCTTCATCAATTGCGCGGACGCGTTGGACGAAACAACAAACAGGCATTTTGCTATTTGCTGAGTCCGCCAACACACATGCTCACAGACGATGCGAAAAAACGCTTAACAGCCATTGAGCAGTTCTCGGATCTCGGATCGGGAATGCACATTGCTATGCGCGACTTAGACATTCGCGGAGCAGGAAATTTATTAGGAGGTGAGCAAAGCGGATTCATTAATGAATTGGGATTCGAAACGTATCAGAAAATTTTAGATGAAGCGCTTCAAGAATTGAAACAAGAGCACTTCCAAGAATTGTACGAAGAGGAAATGAAGAAGACCGCTTCCTTCGTAAAAGATACTGTACTCGAAACCGACTTCGAATTGCTTATTCCAGATGAATATGTTGGAAATATTTCCGAACGTATTGCCCTATACAAAGCGCTTGACGATATGGAGAAGGAAGAAGAAATTCAGAAATTCTCAAAAGATCTTGAAGACAGATTTGGTCCTATTCCGAAACCCGTTATTCAACTCATAGACACCATGCGCTTGCGTTGGAAGGCAAGAGAAATTGGATTCGAAAAACTGGTGTTGAAGAGTGGTAAAATGATTGGCTATTTCGTTTCGAAACAAGACTCTCCATTCTACCAAAGCGAAGCATTCACGCGCATCTTGAACTTCATTAAACTCAATCCAGTTGCGGGAAAAATGTATGAGAAAGACGAGACGCTTCGTATTGCATTTCCAGATGTAAGCAACATGGACAAAGCCAATCGCTTGTTGAACGCGCTAGCCGAAGGTTCTAAATTGTAATCAAGCCCACTATTATTGTAAATTTGCACACTTTCAAAAACTATTATGACATCACCAAGAGTTCGTGTTCGTTTCGCTCCTAGTCCCACAGGCCCTTTGCACATGGGTGGAGTGCGCACAGCATTATACAACTATCTATTCGCTAAGAAACACGGTGGCGATTTTATCATTCGAATTGAAGACACCGATCAAACACGCTACGTTCCGGGTGCTGAGCAATACATACTAGATTCATTGAAGTGGTGCGGCATTGAACCCACCGAAGGTGTTGGTTATGGCGGAAAGCACGAGCCTTATCGTCAGAGCGAAAGAAAGCCCATGTACAAAGCGTATGCGGTGGAATTGATTGAAAAAGGTTGGGCATACTACGCATTCGATACCCCTGAAGAATTAGATAACATTCGCAAGCAAGCCGAATTGGCGAAGATGCCGAACTGGCAATACAACAGCATTTCGCGCATGACCTTGAAGAACTCATTGACCCTTCCTGCTGATGACGTTGCGGCTCGATTGGAAAAAGGAGAACCTTTCGTTGTGCGTTTCAAAATGCCTCGCAACGAAGAAGTAAGATTTCAAGATATTATTCGCGGATGGGTGGTGTTCTCTACGAACGAACTCGACGACAAAGTGCTTTACAAGTCAGACGGAATGCCAACGTATCACTTGGCCAATATCGTAGATGACCACACCATGGAAATTAGCCACGTCATTCGTGGTGAAGAGTGGTTGCCTTCTGCGCCATTGCACGTGATGATGTACAGAGCATTTGAATGGGAAGCCCCGTTGTTCGCGCATTTGCCGTTGATCTTGAAACCAGACGGTAACGGAAAATTGAGTAAGAGAGATGGAGATCGTTTAGGATTCCCTGTCTTCCCATTGCAGTGGACCGATCCAGAAACTGGAAATATTTCTAGTGGATACCGCGAAAGCGGTTACCTTCCAAAAGCCTTCATTAACATGTTGCTTTTGTTGGGATGGGCACCAAGCAACAACCGAGAGATTTTCACCTTGGATGAAATGGTTGAAGCCTTCACCATTGAACGTGTTGGAAAATCGGGTTCGAAATTCGATCCGGAAAAAACGAAGTGGTTCAATCAACAATACATGCGCAACACGCCTCGCGCTGAACTGGCGGAAATGATTATGCCCGCCATTCAAGAACGCGGATATGATGTATGCGCCGAGTATGTTGAAGGCGTTATTGAACTTATGCTTGAGCGTGCTGTATTTCCTAAAGATTTATTAGACGGTGAATACTTATTTGCAGATCCAACTTCTTACGACGAAGAGGCGGTTTCGAAAAGATGGAAAGTTGGAGAGTCTGCTGCTATCCTTCAAAAATGGGCTGCCGTTCTTGAAACACTTGAGCCATTTACAGTTGAGTCTATTGATGCGGCCATGAAGCAATTCTTAGTAGACAATTCATTGGGAATGGGAGCTGTTATGCCGTTGTTCCGAATTGCACTTACTGGAGTGCTTACAGGTCCTGGGGCATCACACGTTGCTGCGTTAGTTGGAAAAGAATTCGTTTTACCACGCATTCAAAAATGCATTGACACTTTAGGATAAAATGAAAATTCAATTGAACAATATTCAGGTCCGTGCACAACATGGATGCTGGAAAGAAGAGGAAGTTATTGGTGGCGATTACCGCGTAGATGTTTGGATAGAAGGTGCTTTCGAAGTGTCGGCTGAAACCGATGATCTAGAAAAAACGATAGACTACGTTGCAGTAAAAGAATTGGTTTACGCTGAAATGAAAGTAAGAGCTAAGTTGATTGAAACAGTTTTGGTTCGCATGCACACGGCAATGAAACTTCGTTTCCCGAACGCCAATTCGGTTGGAATTCGATTGACGAAGATTAACGCACCCATGGGACACCAAGTGGAAAGCGTTAGTGTGGAAATGGAAGGTTAAACCAATTTGTTCGCTACCAAGTATTCTGCAATCTGAACGGCGTTTGTAGCAGCACCTTTCCGGAGGTTGTCACTAACTATCCAACAATTCAACGTGTTCGCTTGAGACTCATCGAGACGTATTCTTCCAACAAAAACTTGATCACTTTCAGCAGCGTGAATCAAAGGCATGGGATAAAGTTTTTGTTCAATATTATCTACAACTTCAATTCCTGGAAAGGCACTAAGCGCCTCTTTCACTTTTGTAATATCTGGAGCGTTTTCGAATTCAATGTTTACCGATTCTGAGTGTCCGCCCATTACTGGAACACGCACCGCGGTAGCGGTTACTGCAATGGAATTGTCTTCCATAATCTTCTTGGTCTCAAGAATCATCTTCATCTCTTCCTTCGTGTATCCGTTCGATTGAAACACATCGATCTGAGGAATAAGGTTCATGTCTATCACGTGAGCATAAGCCCTCTCTCCGTCCTTCCCTGCTCTTTCGTTCATCAATTGATCAACAGCAACCTTGCCTGTTCCCGTTACGCTCTGATAGGTTGAAACAACAACTCGTTTGATTTTATATAAGTCGTGAAGTGGCTTCAATACCATTACCATTTGAATGGTGCTGCAATTCGGATTTGCGATAATCTTGTTATGCGCATTTATGCTGCTTGCATTGATTTCTGGAACCACTAAAGGAATTCCTTCAGCCATTCTCCATGCACTGCTGTTGTCTATGACTACACATCCAGTTTCCGCAAACTTCGGTGCCCACTCTAAACTTGTTTCTCCACCTGCTGAAAACAATGCAATATCTGGAGAAGCCGCTACAGCAGTGGTTAAGGAAACAACGGTCCAATCTTTTCCGCAACAAGAAACGGTTTGTCCAACACTCTTTTCCGACGCAACTGGAATGATTTCATCGTACGGAAATTTACGTTCTTCAAGAATTTGAAGCATCTTTTTTCCAACCAATCCGGTAGCTCCTACAACTGCAATTCGCATACATATGTTTTTCACGAAATTACTACTTGTGCATTTTAGTTTCGAAAGAATAATTACAAAACATTTCTCATGCACTACAAAAAATTCATTCCTCTAGCGTTTGCACTTTCATCGTGCTCGCCTGTACCCTGTCAAATCAACGATAATTTCAGTGACGGCAACTTCAACATGAATCCCACCTGGGCCGGTTCCACTGATGTATTCGTCGTGAACGCCAGTCAAGAATTGCAGTTGTTCAACACATCCGGTGGACAGAGCTATCTATCCGCACAAACAAATAACGCGTCCATTGACAACAAGGAATGGCGCCTTACCGTGAAACAAACGTTTTCAGGCAGCGACAACAACCACAGCAGAATCTATGTGGTTGCCAATAGCCCCGATCTTTCCTATTCTAACGCGACTTCGGGCTCTAACAGCACGGGGTACTTTCTAAAACTAGGAGAAGGTGGTTCAACAGACGCCATAAGGTTTTTTAGAGACGACGGCCCTTTGGGGATCGTCGAGCTCGCAGCAGGCACATCAGGATTGGTGTCATCTTCTTTCAACATAAACATTCAAATTATAAGAGACAATCTTGGGAACTGGAGCATCCACGCTGATCCTACTGGAGGGACAAATTTCATTTCAGAATTTTCCCTTTTCGACAACACCTACAATCAGACAAATTTTCTTGGATTGAGTTGCATATATACTTCTTCCAACGCTACAAAATTCTATTTCGATAATATTTACTTCGGAAATGAAATTCCACCTACGGTGATAAACACACCGAACGTTCGTTCGGTTGTTATCAATGAAGTCTATGCCGATCCCACTCCATCTGAGGGAATGCCGGACGCCGAGTACATCGAACTCTACAATGCAGACAGCCTCCCGTATGAATTATCGGGATGGAAGTTGGTGAATTCAACCACAGAAAAAACCATTCCTCCCTTTCTGTTGAATCCGAATGAATATGTAATTATCTGTGACGCGAACAGCACTTACCTCTTCCCTAATTCAATAGGAATTTCAGCCCTTACCGCATTAACCAACTCGTTAGACAGCCTGACATTAATCGATTTCAGCAACAATGTCATTGATCTCGTTTCCTATTCCGACCAGTGGTACAACAGCGCGGAAAAATCTGACGGAGGCTGGAGTCTTGAGCAAATGAATCCGTATAAAATCTGCAGTGGGACATTCAATTGGTCGGCTTCGAATAATTCTATCGGAGGAACTCCCGGAATTCAAAACAGCATATTCAACAACTCTCCTGATACACAAGGCCCACAATTAATTAGTTGGAATGTTAATCAAGCCAATCAAGTTACTCTCGTTTTTAATGAAAGCATTGACACAACGCTTTCCAGCAATTTCATTTGCACCAATACTCAGATTTCGAATGTTCATCTTTCAGAATCCAATACCGTTGTGGTTATCACTTTCAATGCAAACCTTCAACCCGAAACATTCTACACGATAACGCAATCGGCACTTTCAGATTGTGAAGGAAATGTTTCGAACTTCTCCTTAGAAATTTATCAAGGGAAAACACCTGAATTCGGGGATCTCATTTTCACTGAAATTCTTGCTGATCCTGATCCCGTAGTTCAAGGAATACCTTCTGAGTTTATTGAAGTGTATAATAAAAGTTCGCACACACTTGAACTGCATGGACTCTCAATAAATAGCTGCGTCTTTGAAGGAAACCAATTGCTTCTTCCGAATGAATATTTAATCCTTGGCGACATAACCCAAAGCCTTTCATTTCTCTCCACATCTAACAAACTGCTTATTCCATCATTTCCGACTTTAACCAATTCTGGAATGCTTTTAAAACTAAGCATGAACGGAATGCACTTAGATAGCATAGGTTATAGCGTAGATTGGTTCAACAACAGTTTCAAAGCGAACGGTGGATGGTCGCTCGAATTGGTGAATCCGAATTTACCGTGCAGCACCTCCAACAATTGGAAACCATGTGAAAACGAAATTGGGAATTCACCAGGATATGAGAATTCTGTTTATTCGCTTATGCACGATGTAAGCAAACCTGAATTGCTCTATCTAACTCTTGAAGACAGTTCACTTGCTCTTCATTTCAACGAACCAGTTACCCTTAACGGAAATTTATTTCAGGAAGAAAATCTCATCGGAAATTTCATTTTTGAAAACGCATCGAATGAAATTTTTCTGAGCGGAAATGAATTGCTAGACTCCACGGTGTTGAATTACACGCTAGAAGGCATTTCCGACTGCAGTGGAAATACTACCTTCATTTCCTTCGAATGGGGATATCCGGAAAATGCTTCTTTGGAAAATTTAGTTATCAATGAAATTCTATTCAATCCTTATGTTGGCGGTTTCGACTTTGTAGAGGTCTTGAACACTTCAACAAATGCGGTTTGTATTCAGAATCTATCCATTGCTAATGGATATCTCAATACAGGTTCTGAAAGCGAAACGGCAACGCTCGAAGGACGAATCATTCTACCGAACGAATTCATTGTATTCTCGGAAGACGGCAATGAACTTGAATCTTTTTATCCTTCCGTCCAACCTGAAAATATCATTCGTGTACACACAGTTCCGTCATTCAACAACGCAAGTGGAACGTGTGTTATTTATTCCTATCAAAATGAAATCATAGATGAATTGAATTATGACGAATCCATGCATTTTCAATTGCTCAATTCATTCGAAGGTATATCACTTGAACGACTGTCACCTGCTCTGCCAACTTCGCAAGTTAGCAATTGGCACAGCGCCTCTGAGTCATCGGGATTCGCGACACCAGGAGCAGAAAATTCACAATCCCTCTCCATCGAAAACATGAGCGGAGTCTTCGAACTTTCGACATCTATTTTCTCTCCTGACAATGATGGAATGGACGATGTTATGCAATTTCATTTTTCAGAAATGAAATCAGGATGCGTTGGTAACCTAACGATATATAACGAGCGCGGCATTCGCGTCAAACGATTGGTTCGAAATGAATATTTAGGTCCTGAAGGAAATGCCATTTGGGATGGACTTTCTGATAATGGAGAAGCACTTGCAATAGGCATTTACATTGCTACCTTTGAAGCATTCAACGAAGATGGAATTCAAGTCAACTACAAACGCGATTTTATTTTAGCCCGAAAACTATGAGCCGGTATTTCGTTCGCACCCCGCGTTTTGTTCAGTGTCTCTTCAACCAAGTCACTTGGCGCATTGAACATTCTAACGCGGTATACCTCACCTTCGACGATGGTCCGAATCCGGCAGTTACAATCCCTTTACTTGAAATTCTAAAAAAGAATAATGCCCGTGCAACATTTTTTTTGCTGGGAAAGAATGCTGAGAAATATCCTGAACTCGTGCAGCGAATTCTAGAAGAAAATCATTCCATTGGTTTTCACTGCAACGAACACTTGAATTCGCGAAAGCTCAATCGTGTTGAATTGTTAAAGAATTTCAAACTGCCCAATACTATTCCTTCAACAGTGTTATATAGACCGCCATACGGAAAGCTAAGGGTTTGGCAATACAACTATTTAAAAAATAAATTTCCATTGATTGGTTGGACATTAATGCCCGGTGATTTCGATGCGAATAAAAAATTCGAGGCGCAATTAAACAATCTGAAATCGGCAAAGTGCGGAGATATTGTTGTGTTGCACGAACTTCCGCAAACAATTGCGTTGCTTGAAGCATACTTCGAACAAACTTCTACTATTTCGTTTGAGAAATTATAGGGTTGTATCTTTTTAAAAAGTATTTCTTATTATTGCTATATGAACCTTAAGCAAAACCTCCTGACCCTTTTGGGTTTATTGTTGTGCGTTACAACTTGGGCGCAAGCCGGAACTGTAAAATTTTCAGGTAAAATCACCGATTCTCAAACACAAAAACCACTGGGTGCTGTGTTGGTGTATTTCGAAAACACTTCTTATGGTATGAGTTCTACGCCTGAAGGAAACTTCAGTATTGAAGCTCCTGCAGGAAACTACACCCTTATTGCCGCCTACTTAACCCATCAGACATTCAAAAAAGAAATTAGTCTAACGGCAAATCAAGACTTCAACATTGAACTCATGTCGAACGACAACCAAATGAATCTGGTAGTTGTTTCTGCCGGAAGATATGAGCAGAACATTGGTGAGGTTACAGTGAGCATGGAAGTGATTCAACCGAAATTAATTCAAGATAAAAACGCTGTGAACATCGCTGAAATCTTGCAGCAAACTCCCGGTGTTGCCATTGTAGATGATGAGCCTCAAATCCGCAGCGGAAGCGGATACAGCTTCGGCGCGGGAAGTCGGGTACAAGTGTTGGTGGATAACATTCCCATTCTAAGCGGTGATGCGGGAAAGCCAAGTTGGGGATTTCTTCCAACTGAAAATGTATCGCAAGTTGAAATCATCAAAGGTGCGAGCAGTGTGCTTTATGGAAGTTCTGCATTAAGTGGTGTAATCAACTTCAGAACTGCCTACCCCACTTTAAAACCAAAAACAACCGTTTCTGTTTACCACGGATTTTATTCGAAACCGCAATCAGATTCAGCCGTGTATTGGAACAGACAAGGAATGAAAAGCGGAATTAATTTTCTTCACTCAGAAAAATTTGGAAAACTTGATTTTGTTCTTGCTTCCAGCGTGCAATACGACGACGGGCACTTGGGTCCAATTAAAGACACAGCAGACGGTAGTTTTTCAAATGGCGGATATAATCCCTTGAAAGTCGATCGTTACAACGCGGGCAATAGAGCGCGCTTAAATCTGAATCTTCGATACCGTTTAACCGACCGTCTTTTCATAGGTCTTGCAGGAATTTATTCAACCGGCAACTCGCTAGCTACTTTGATTTGGGGCAACAGTTCAACCGATTTGTACGGCGCCTACTCAGGCAGCGCGACACGCACCATTCAGCAGTTATATACCGTAGACCCTTCCATTCAATACACTAGTAAAAAAGGTGCTGTTCACTCGTTAAAATCGAGATGGCAATCGTTAGACAACAACAACGACAATAATCAAGGAAATTTCTCGGATGTCTTCTACACCGAATATCAAGTGCAGAAAAACTGGGAGCTCCACAAAATTAAAAATCTCACAACTACTGCGGGAGTGGTTAACACGCAGACCGATGCAAGAGGAGAATTGTTTGTGGGTGGAAATCCAGACGGACACAACCAAGCAAGAAATACCGCTGCCTATTTTCAAATCGATAAAAAAATTGGCGAGCGTTTGAATATTTCTGGCGGCGTGCGCTACGAGCAATTTGTTTTGAACAGTGAAAAGAACGGCAAACCGGTATTTCGCGCTGGGGCGAACTACAAATTGGGTCAAGCGACGTACTTGCGCGCTTCATACGGACAAGGATATCGATTCCCAAGTATAGCAGAGAAGTTCATTGTAACGGGTTTGGGTGCCATTCAGGTTTTTGCAAATCCAGACTTGAAGCCCGAGACTTCATACAATGCAGAAATAGGAATTAAACAAGGATTTAAAATTGGCGAATTCAAAGGATTTATTGACGTAGCTGTATTCCAACAAGAGTTTCGGAATTTTATTGAATTCACTTTTGGGCAATGGTCGCCGGTTCCTCTATCAGACTTAGGCCAAATATCAAAAGTCATTGGATTTAAAAGTTTGAATACCGGTGGCGCGAAAGTTCAAGGTGCAGAACTAAGTATTATGGGAACCGGTAACTTACGCAAAACTCGTTTCGATGTGTTGGCAGGTTACACATACACAAAACCTATGAGCACCACCCCAGACTACGTCTATGCACAAACGGCACAAACTCCAGGAACACTTGTCATTCCACAGTTTTCACAAGCATCCTATTTAACCACAAGCGAAAACACGAACAGCAATATTTTGAAATATCGCATGCAACACCTTATAAGAATAGATGTTGGTGCAACCCGCGGTGCATTTAATTCAGGAATAAGCTTTCGGGCAAATTCACACATGCAAAACATTGATAAAGCTTTTTCTCAGCTCGAACAAGAGCTTCCCACTGAATTCAATCCGGGAATTAATTCCTGGCGCGCCAATCACACCAAAGGCGACTATGTTTTCGATGCGCGTATTGGCTATACCTTTTCAGAAAAACATAAGATTGCTCTTATCATGAACAACGTCCTCAACCGTGAATATGCTATTCGTCCGCTTGCCATTGAAGAACCTCGCGTTACTGTGGTACAATACACCTTAAATTTGTAGCATGAAAGGTCTTGGTATTATTCCCGCTCGATTCGGAAGCACCCGCTTTCCTGGAAAGCCACTTATAGAGATCAACGGGAAATCGATGATTCGCAGAGTCATTGACCAAGCAAAAAAATGTCAGTCGCTGCAAGACGTATGGGTTGCAACAGATGACGAGCGAATATTCAAGCATGTGGAAGAGTACGGATGCAAAGCATTTTACACATCTGAAGATTGCAACAGCGGCACTGAGCGCATTTGCGAACTCCTTCCGAACATTGATGGGCAATTCGATTTTGTGTTGAACATTCAAGGCGATGAGCCTTTTGTTCATGTTGAATCGTTGGAAGAACTTTCGAATGCCCTAATCACCTCAAAAACCGACATAGCAACTTTGGCGGTTCAAATGGAGAGCATTGAAGAAGCGAATGATTCGAACAGAGTGAAAGTAGTATTCAGCAATTCTGGAAGAGCGCTCTATTTTTCAAGATCAATCATCCCTTTTGCCCGAAACGGCCGACCCGATTATTTCAAACATCTTGGGATTTATGCATACACGATGAATGCCGTTCAGCAAATAAATACGTTGAACGCCTCTTCTTTGGAACTGACCGAATCGTTAGAACAACTGCGCTGGCTCGAGCATGACTTAACTATTTCGGTTGTAGTGACTTCGCACGACTCAACGGGAATAGATACTCCAGAAGATCTGCTGAAATATCAAGCCTAGGCTTGTAAGACCAATAAAAATCCGTATTTTCGCATTATGCAGTTCGAAAACCTAATCAAAGATTTGTTGTACTCCAACGATTGTGTGGTCCTTCCAAGCTTGGGTGGATTCATTGCAAAATATAAGGGTGCTTCTTTGAATACAAGTTTGCATACTGTTTACCCTCCGCAGAAAACAATCGGATTCAATCCTCAAATTAAAGAAAACGACGGCTTGTTGGTTTCTGCTCTTTGCGCGTTGAACAACTGCACATATGCCGAAGGGAAAATTGAGTTGGATGCATGGGTGAAGGAGCAATCGAACACTTTACTTCGTGGTGAAAAAATTTCTTGGAAAGGAATTGGAATATTATTTCAAGATCGTCTAGGAAAAATTCAATTCATTCCAGATAGCAAAGGAAATTTCTCGCTTGAATCATTCGGATTAGAAAAGATTATTCTTGTTCCTGTCGAGCGCAAAATAGAAGAGCCTTTAACTGCCGACGTTTCTATCCTTGAGAAACGAGCGGCTCAAGGATCTCAATGGATATGGAAAGCAGCCGCAGTATTAGCACTACCTATCTTGGGTGTTGGAATATTTGCTCTTTCACATAAGATAGAATCGACAGATTGGCAATACGCATCGTTCAAACTTTTTGGAACAAAAAGTCGTGTTGCAGAATACACCCCAGCTATTACGAGAACTATTCCAACCTACGTAGTTACTGCAGATACTTACATTGCGCCTGCTCCTGCGATTCAAGAGACTGCGGAAATCGTTCCTACTCGAACAGAAGAAACTTTGGTAGTTTCAGCAAGCAAAAAGAAATACGAAATTATCGTTGGCGCCTTTGCCGTTTCCGATAACGCAAAACGTTTCGTTAGTGACTTGAAGAAAAAGGGCTTCAGTGCCACACTATCTTCTAAGAAAGGAAACCTTCAATTGGTTTCATCAGGTAGCGAAGACAATTACGAAGCAGCTCTTCAACAATTGGATCATGCAAAAACCGAGATTAGTCCTTCTTCTTGGTTGAAAGAAAATTAACACTTTATTTAGAGACGTTTACGATGCTTTAGTCTTGTTTTGAGGTCCAATCAAAACCTAATTATGCGCATAGGAGAACGTATTAAGAACAGAGCTAAAGATTTGCGTCTTGGACCAACAGAATTGGCTAAGATCATCAACACATCCAAGCAAAACGTTTACGGAATTTACAGAAGAGATTCTGTTGACTCTAAACTTTTATTCGATTTATCGAAGGCATTAGATACCGATTTCTTTTCGCTTTACTCTAAACTTCTTTCAAGCGGTTCTTCACTAGAAGAAGCGACCGACTTGAAAGCAGAAAGTTTAGAAAATGACATCGTTGCGGTGAAAAAAGAGTTGACCGATCTTCGCGAAAAGTATGCCCTACTTCGTGCTTTGTTCGAAGCGAAAACTGGAGAGAAGCTTCCAAATTTCTAATCCTTTCTTACCTTTGGCTTCATGAATTATGAAGCAGTAATATTCGACTTTGGCGGTGTCTTTTTTGAAATAGATTATAACGCTCCCGTTAGAGCTTTCGAAGCACTTGGAATGGACTCATTTGCTGAAGCTTATTCACAGGCGCAACAAAATGAAATATTCGACTTGCTTGAAACAGGCAAAATTCCTGGAGAACAATTTTATTCGTGGATTGCGAGTTACCTGCCAAACGCTACTCGTCAAGAACTTGTAGACGCATGGAACAGCATACTACTTTACCTTCATCCCGAGCGTGTAGATCATGTTTTTTCTCTGAAAGAAAAAGGGATTCGTACATTTTTGTTCAGTAACACAAACATGATTCATGTTGAAGTTTTTGAACGTATGGTAGATGAATCTTATGGTATAGAAAAATTCAAATCGGCATTTGAGTTTATTCATTACAGCAATGTGCTCGGCATGCGTAAACCTGACCCTGCATCCTTCTTGGAAATTTGTCGTATTCATGAACTCACGCCAGAAAAAACAATCTTCATCGACGATTCCATACAGCATGTTGAAGGATCCATTCGAGCTGGATTAAAAGGATTACATCTTCTCCCTCATCAAACTCCGGCTGAACTAATAGACCCTTTAATTTAATTTGAAAGCCTTGCGGCTAATGGATTTCGTAAAGCTCAAGGGCACCATTTTCTTTACACCCAAACCTTTCGCTTGAACATATCCCGAGGCCTTAAGTTCAATTTCATCTTTGAACATCAGGGAAAGAGCATTTCCTAAAAAGCCTTCGACATCTGTGATATTCGTAAACACTTTCACATCGTATACCTGAGAAGATTTCGGGCCTAAGACAATAGGCTCTGCTAATGACAAGGTCCCTGCAATATTACCGTCGATGCGAAGCTGTAAATCAGATTCATAAAGCGTTATTTTATATGGATTGGGATTGTCAAGACCAATTCGTAAAACTGCTGCTACACGATTGTTGGTTAATTCCGATAAATCGAAATCTTCTACGCGCTTAACTTTCACCTCTTGGTATATCTCACAAGAACTTAGGCCAACCAATAAAAATAGAAGACATACCCATTGAATTGAAATAACTTTTGCTTTCATAACTCTCCCACTTTTTCTAATTCAACCCAAAACGAAATTTACTTCGAAAAATTATCGAAGAAATATGGAATGGTTTCAATTCCCTTGTAGTAGTTAACTAACCCGTAATGCTCATTTGGTGAATGCAACGCATCTGTATCCAATCCAAAGCCCATTAAAACAGTCTTTAGGTTCAATTCAGACTCGAACATCGCAACAATAGGAATAGATCCGCCACCTCTTGTTGGAATTGGCTTTTTACCGTAGGTCTTCTCCATGGCATCTGATGCTGCAATATATGCTTTGCTGTCTGTTGGAGTAACAACCGGCTCACCTCCATGGTGCGGACGAACTTCAACACGAACACCTGCTGGCGCAATTGCCTTGAAGTGATTTGAAAACATCTCAGTAATCTGAGCAGTGGTTTGATGTGGAACCAAACGCATAGAAATTTTCGCAAATGCTTTTGACGGAAGTACGGTTTTCGATCCTTCACCAATGTATCCGCCCCAAATACCGTTGCAATCCAGTGTTGGACGAACGCCAGTGCGCTCAATGGTGGAATATCCTTTTTCACCATATAACGCATCGATATCTAAATCTTTCTTATAAGCCTCTTCATCAAACGGAGCAGCATTCAACGCAGTACGTTCTGCTTCTGTTAATTCTTGAACGCTATCGTAGAATCCTGGAATTGTAATGTGATTATTCTCGTCATGCAAGGAAGCTATCATCTTCGCCAAAACGTTAATCGGATTAGCAACCCCACCGCCGTATACACCACTGTGTAAATCGCGATTCGATCCTGTTACTTCCACTTCAACATAACTTAATCCTCTTAATCCGCAGTCGATACTTGGAACATCGTTCGCAATAATGCTCGTGTCTGAAATCAATACGACATCAGCTTTCAATCTTTCTTTATTTGCCATACAGAAAGGACCAAGGTTGGTTGAACCCGCTTCCTCCTCTCCTTCAATCATGAACTTAACATTACATGGCAATGAATTCGTTTTCCACATAGCTTCAAACGCCTTCACGTGCATGAACATTTGTCCTTTATCGTCGCAAGATCCTCGCGCGAAAATTGCTCCTTCAGGGTGTATCTCCGTTTTCTTTATCGTAGGCTCGAACGGAGGCGTGTGCCACAATTCAATTGGATCTGCTGGCTGCACATCGTAGTGTCCGTAAACCAGAACCGTTGGCTTACTCGGATCAATTAACTTCTCTCCATATATGATTGGGTGTCCCGCGGTAACACATATTTCAACATTATCTGCTCCTGCGTCGCGAAGATGCTTCGCCACCAAATCTGCGCATTTCGCTACGTCTTCCTTGTATGCCATATCCGCGCTAATGCTTGGAATACGTAGTAGTTCGAATAACTCGTTTAAGAAACGATCTTTATTTTCGTTGATAAAATCTTGTGCTGCTTTCATGACTTTTAATTTGTGGTCGAAAGATACGATGGAACAGAATAAAACAGAGTGAAAAACCAAACAAGACGAATATCTTTGCAGCAATGAGTAGCGTAAATTTCGAAAATACCGCGGTAGCGTTTCAACATAAAAACAACGGCCAACTTAAGCGCTCGTTTTGGCTTTTCAAGCTAATTGCTTCCCCGGCTTTGGTTAAATTGGGAAGTTCTTTAACGAATCTTGCCGTAGGGCTGGGAATTCCGATTGGTTGGGCAATTAAGAAAAATATCTTTTCACAGTTTTGTGGTGGGGTAAATATTTCAGAAAGTAAGAAAGCCGCACATCACTTGGCAAAAAGTGGCATTGGATCTATTCTCGATTACAGTGTTGAAGGAAAAGAAAACGAAAAAGATTTCGACTTTACGGCAAATGAAATTATGCGCACCATTGATGCTGCAGAGAACAACAACGATATTCCTTTCAGCGTATTCAAAGTAACAGGAATTTGCAGATTTTCTCTGTTGGAAAAAGTAAATGCAAAGCAAGCGCTTTCAACAAATGAAGAAAAAGAATGGGAGCGAGCTGTTGGACGCGTGTTCAGTATTTGCGAGCATGCCTTTCAGAAAAACGTGGCCTTGTTTATAGACGCCGAAGACTCGTGGATTCAAGATGCTATAGATGAGCTTGCCGAAAACATGATGGTTCAATTCAACCAGAAAAATTTCATCGTGTACAACACAATTCAGTTGTATCGTCACGACCGCCTGGCGTATTTGAAAGCTATGCATACCCGCTTGCGTGAAAAGGGAGCAAAGACTGCTGTGAAGTTGGTTCGTGGTGCCTATATGGAAAAGGAACGCAAGCGTGCAGCTGAAGTGGGTTATGTTGATCCGATTCAATCTACCAAAGAAAATACAGATCGCGATTTCAATTTAGCCGTTGACTATTGTTTAGATCACATTGAAGACATCGCTATTTGCTGCGGTTCGCACAACGAAGAAAGTTCTGCCCTGTTGGTTGAAAAAATGAATGCCCGCGGAATTGCTAGCAACGACAAACGCATCTATTTCGCGCAATTGTTCGGAATGAGTGATCACATAAGCTACAACCTAAGTCACGCGAATTACAATGTGGCGAAATACCTACCCTACGGTCCAATCAAAGAAGTAATGCCCTACTTGCTACGCAGAGCGCAAGAGAATACCTCGGTGAAAGGACAAACGGGAAGAGAGTTATCTCTGATTGAAAAAGAAATTCAACGAAGAAAAAAAGCTTAATTACAACTTCCAGATTTTGGTTAGTGGTGAAAACAAATAATCACTGCCTGTTTTCACTTCCTTGCACAATACGCGTTGACGACGTTTGTTTAAGCGAACGAATTCACGCTTTTCTTTTCCATATAAAAATCTCGCCCCATCTGGAAGATCATCGACCATGATAATGTTTTCATGACTGCTTCTGTCGTAAAGCGCCAAGGTCTTCGATAAATCTACATCGCTGCATGTCGCAGCAGCTGGGTTATTCAGATAACGCTGAATAGCTTTCTCTAAATCGAGTGGAAACAAATTTACATTCACAAAAGGAGCAAGTGTCTCCTTGAAGCACTGCTTCCATTCAGCTCCGTGTGGCTTCACGAAATGACCGTGACGCACATGACAAACCAAGTGAGCCAGTTCATGCATAAGTGTGATTAGGAAAGCGTATCGATTGAGGTTGTGGTTGACTGTGATCTTGTAACGCTCCCCGGGAGCATAACGGAAATCGCCATGCTTGGTGCTGCGACCTTTGGTAATGACCAAGTCGTGCGGATAAGCCCGCAACATTTCACACACCTTCACTACTGAACCACCGGGTAAGAATGGAGTTAAAGCAGTTTCTAAATCATTGGATTTAGCCATGCCTGTATGAACTCAATCCCAAGTAGGACAGTTGCAATTTTTATGCGCACGCTTCATCGCGCGTTTCGGATTGTTGCATGAAGCAATACCCACTACCAAAATCGCTGCAACGAACAAATAGAATAACTTCTTCATGCCTCGAAAATACAGAATATCACGCAAGAATAGCTCTCGATTGAAAAATTATTACACTCAAAAAAAATAAACTACCTTCGGCCTAAGTTTAAATCATGACAGGAATCTTAGGAAATTTCGGACGGTATTTTTTGCTCATGCGCAAGGTTTTTTCGCGTGCTGAAAAAAAGAAAATATACCGTCCCTTGATTACCGATGAAATGATTAAAATTGGTGTTCAATCTGTCGGAATTGTGGCTTTACTCTCGTTTTTTATGGGTGCCGTAGTTACCCTTCAAACAGCTGTAAATATCGAAAGCGGTTGGATTCCGAAATGGACGGTTGGTTACACCACCAGACAAACCATGATTTATGAATTTTCTTCCACCATTGTAGCCCTTGTATTGGCCGGAAAGGTCGGAAGTAACATCGCCTCAGAGATAGGTACTATGCGCATTTCAGAGCAAATAGACGCATTGGATATTATGGGTGTGAACTCTGCGAGTTATCTAATTCTTCCGAAATTAATAGCATCGACGGTTATGTTCCCTTTCTTGGTTCTAATGGCAATGAGCGTAGGTATTTGTTCAGGCGCGCTTGTAGGAACCATGACCAAAGCGGTTTCGCTCAATGATTTCATTTACGGCATTCAATACGACTTTGATAGTTATGGAATTATCTATTCGCTTATTAAAACTGTTTTCTTCGCCTTCATTCTTTCGACCATTCCCGCTTACCATGGCTATTATGCTAGCGGCGGTGCATTGGAAGTTGGAAAATCAAGTACGAAAGGTGTGGTCTACAGCATGGTTGCCGTAATGGTTGCAAATTATTTGCTTACTCAAATATTACTGCTGTGATTAAGGTCCAGAACATATCAAAAGCATTCAAAGATGTTCAAGTGCTCACAGACATTAACATCGACTTCTTTCCAGGAAAAGTGAATTTTATTATTGGAAGAAGTGGTCAAGGGAAAAGTGTCTTGCTGAAATGCATGGTTGGATTATTAGAGCCAAACGCTGGAAGTGTTCTGTACGATGGTGTTGATTTCCTCAACATGAACGAAGATCAGCACAAAGCAATTCGTCAGGAAGTGGGAATGTTATTTCAGGGAGCTGCTCTTTTCGATTCTATGACCCTTGAGGAAAACGTTATGTTTCCTCTTACCATGTTTAGTAATCTGAGCTTTGAAGAAAAATTAGTCCGGGTGAATGAATGCCTCGAACGAGTAAATCTTGTTGGCAAAAATAAATTATATCCTGCCGAACTTTCGGGAGGTATGAAAAAGAGAACTGGAATTGCGCGGGCAATTATCATGAATCCAAAATTCTTATTTGTCGACGAACCCAACTCTGGATTAGATCCGGAAACTTCCATCGTCATTGACAACCTCATTCGCTCCATCACATACGACCTCGGCTCTACAACTATTGTAGTGAGTCACGACATGAACTCAGTTATGGAGATTGGCGATAACATCAATTTCATCAGTGGCGGAAGAGTCGAATGGCAAGGAGACAAGCATGAACTTTTAAAATCAGACAACACGGCCTTAAACAATTTCGTTTTTGCTTCTGAGTTTATGCAAGAAATTAAGCAGAACCTTAAGCGATAATCTTTCTTATTCAAGTTAAAGGGGTCAAATGAAACTCAGCATCCCTGGCTGAAAAGAAGAAAACACATCCTGCCTCGTCAAATAATCCAGCACATGCGGTGAACACTCATATTTCGCAATCACATCCTCTAAGTTTTTCAGCGACTCAGCGACTCCCAACTCTACCATCTCCGCGGCGTAATCACTAGAATATTCAATTTCATTCAATGAATAATTCTTGACATTCATGCCAAGTGCATCAAAAAATGTTGTGCTGTATATACTAACTTGAATCTTTGCTCGAACCAATTCTTCATTCAGCGAAGCTGAAATTGGAAGAACCTCTACGCAATCGCTTGCCTCATTCATGTATTTTTTCTCTTCTGATTCAAGTGGATGAAGTTTTACAATCAGTTTCCAATCGGGATGCTTCGGTAAAACATGATCTCGCATAAAACGAATCCATTGAATGTATGGCGCCGACATGTTCTTTTGAGCGCACAACAAAACACGGTTCTCTTTATTCATTTTCTCAAGATTCACCTTTGAATCTGTTGTAAAATCACCGACAATTAGGGGGGTCATAAATTCAGACTCAGCCCCTCTTTGTAACACATCCTTCCAAAACTTACCAAGCAACCAAATCTCATTGGGGAACATTCCTTTCGCTAAAGCCCCACGATACATTTCTGGATAGACGTAATACAAGTCATGTCTCGAGATTAACCCGTGTTGAAGTTCAACAGTTCTAATTCCTAGCATTTTCGCGGCAGCCAGGCAACCCTCGTTGTGGTAATGAGTAATACCTACCAACGTTTTCGGCTTAGCGATAGAAAGCACTTCATACCATCTACGAAATGACTTGAAGAAAACATAAAACGCACTTTCAACATATCGAAACTCAATTTTTGAAAGCACGTTTGCAACTCTAATTCGACGAAGTACTTCTTTCAATTCGAAATAAATTTCTTTCTGAATTTCATTTGTCGCTGGAAACCAATTCGACATTTCCTTCACCGAAAAATCGGCTTCTTTTTCGAAGGCTCCCGTCGTGTCCCACCACGAATATTCCGTACTTAAGATTGTCTCACGAAGTAGATGAGTAATGGGTGAAATCTCTTCTCCTGTTGGAAGTTTTAACTTCCTTCTTCCTTCCAGAAACAATATGCCTTCACTTTTTTGAGGAAGAAAATTCAATCGTTTATTCCTTCTTGCATGAATGCGCGATTTCAATTTGAACAACCACCAACTTCCAAAAGGATTGTTCTTTAATAATTTGTCATCCGCGCCAGTCATGGCGTATGACAAACCGTGCTGAACCAATTTTATGTAATTGAAATTCTTTCCTTCGAACAATTTTCCATCTGGAAATCTTTGCTCGAATTCATTTTGAATAATATTAAAATCAATTGGACGATACGCCATGTCGCAAGTTATTCAATTCGTTCCATATCCTTCTGCCGCTTGTTCTTAGCCAACCCAACATTCCTACTAACATTATTCCTGTTGCAGCTATTCGCCACATCCAAGAAAGGTCTCGCATGAAAAAGACAATAGCCCCAACAATTACAATTGTTACTGTAAGTTCATACGGACGAATAAGTTTGCGAAAATCCCCACTGTTTCTAATTAAAAAATATCCCGCCACGCCCATAATAAAATAAGCTATAACTGTGTTGAAGGTTGCCGCCCACGTTTCGTAATAACCAATGAAAACCAAATTGAGAAGCACGTTCGAAAGGGCTGCAACCACAGTAATCTTAAGCACCTCCATGGTTCGTTTATCATAGATGGCCTTATCAACGATAGCCACGTAAATAGGTCGGTAGCAAAATCCAAAAATGAGCACGATTGCCATGGGATATGCTGCGCTCAACTCTGCTTTACGATATAGCAATCTGAAAATATCCGGAATCCACAACCCCAATAGCGTTGCCATAAGCAACGAAATGTAGAACCACGCTCGGATGAGCTTACCAACGGTTTGCATAGCCAATTCGCTACCGGTTTTATACAAATCGAACACAATGGGTGTCAAAACTTGATTCGCCTGAGCCTGAATATTTTCGAAATAGGACGCGAACGAATATGCAATGCTGTATTGACCAATTTTATTCTGCGAAACGCCAAAGCGATCAAGCAATACGCGGTCGGAAGAATTTAGTAAATAGGTCGCATACTCTTTCGGAATGAGCGGTGTTGCAATTTTAAGATCGGAAACAATTTCATTCTTGTTGAAATGAAACGACGGACGAATGCGTTCTTTCACATATAAGAAATAGCCAAAATAAGCCGCCAATAAAGCCGAAGAAACAGCTTGAGAATAAAGCCAGGCCATGTATCCTAAATTGAAATATCTAACACCTACGAAACTTAATAATGCAGACAGAATGCCAATGCCAATGGTTATGCTATAAACCTGTTGATGCTTGTGTCTAAACTGCAGCAAGCGTGTGGCAATAGACTTCGTTAAATCGAAAAACAAAAGCGGAACAATGACTAAGCCTAGAACAATGTTCAAGCGATCTGAAGCAATTTTACTTTTCAAGGTGAAATACAACAAAACGCCTACCAATCCAGCGTAGAGAAATTTATAGAGCCATTGAAAACCAAGGAGCCGTGACCATTTCGATTTAAAATCAGATCCCAACTCGAAATAACTTTGTTGAAAGAGCACGATGTATCCAAGACTGCTAAATGCACCTACTAACCCTGCGTAACTTAGAATAAGTCCATAGATGGCATAGTCACTAGCAGATAAAAAGGGCGTTAAAAATGGAAGTAAAAAAAGGTTAATCAGCGCAGGAGTCTGATTGGCAAAAGAATAAAAAAAGGTGTGAGAGACTATTTTCTTAAGCATTCACGGTTAGGGCTTAAGACAAAGATACGTCTTAGCCGTTCAACGCTTCTGCACCGGCAACAATTTCCAAGATCTCTCCGGTAATTGAAGCTTGACGAGCTTTGTTGTAGGTTAACTTAAGTTCCTTAACCATTTCACCGGCATTGTCTGTTGCCTTGTGCATAGAAGTCATACGCGCACCGTGTTCTGCAGCGTTACTATCCAACAGGGCTTTGAACAACTGTACTTTCAGTGTTCGAGGAATTAACTCTTCAAGAATCTGAGTCTTTTCTGGCTCGTAGATATAATCTACATTCGATTGCGCTTCTGAATTCACCGGAGGAAGAACTGGAAGGAATTGCTCATTCTCAATGATCTGAACCGCAGCATTTTTAAAACGGTTGTAAACTAAAATTACTTTATCGTATTTACCATTTGCGAATTGATCCATGATCGTATTCGCAATTGCACTCACGTTAGAGAACGTTAATTTGTCGAAGATGTCATAAGGAGTATCACCGAAACCTTCAATGGTGTGCATGGTTGTTTTCTTGTAATTGTCGGAGGCTTTCTTTCCTAAAGACAATACATGAACATTTGGATTGGCTTTAACGATATTTCGGATTTCCTTGATAACGTTATTGTTGAAACCACCGCACAATCCACGATTTGAAGTAATAGCAACCACCAGCGTGCTTTTAACGTCACGCTGCTGGCTGAATGTTGAATTCGACTCTGAAGAACTTACGTTCGAAAGAATTTCCTGAAGCTTTTGAGCATACGGACGCATTTTAGTAATGGCATCTTGTGCTCTTCTCAATTTTGCTGCAGACACCATTTTCATGGCAGAAGTGATTTGCATGGTTGAGTTAACCGATACAATTCGCATTCTGATTTCTTTCAAATTTGCCATGTCCTTCTTCGCTTTACAATTAGTTGTATCTCGCTGAAATATCTTTTGCTACTGATTCCAATACCGTTGTTACAGCATCGTCGATTTTACCGTTACGAATAGCAGTTAAGGTATCGATGTGGTTCATTTCAAGACTATTCAAATAATCGTCCTGGAACTCACGAATTTTCTCCACTGGAATACGTGACAACAATCCTTTCGTTCCGCAGTAGATAATAGCTACTTGCTTCTCTACAGTCATCGGATTGTTTTGACCTTGCTTCAAGATTTCAACGTTACGCTTTCCTTTTTCAAGTACAGACTTCGTTACTTCATCTAAGTCAGATCCGAATTTCGAGAATGCCTCAAGCTCACGGTATTGTGCCTGGTCAAGCTTCAACGTACCAGCCACTTTCTTCATAGACTTAATCTGTGCAGATCCACCTACGCGGCTTACAGAGATACCTACGTTAATTGCAGGACGCACACCTGAGTTGAATAAGTTCGACTCAAGGAAGATTTGACCATCTGTAATAGAAATTACGTTCGTTGGGATATACGCCGAAACGTCACCCGCTTGTGTTTCAATAATTGGAAGTGCTGTTAATGAACCACCACCTTTTACAATGCTCTTCAAGCTTGCTGGTAAGTCATTCATGTTCTCAGCTACACTTTGCGTTGCATTTACCTTTGCAGCACGCTCAAGAAGACGACTGTGCAAGTAGAATACGTCTCCAGGATATGCTTCACGTCCGGGTGGGCGACGAAGTAACAAAGACACCTCACGGTAAGCTACTGCTTGTTTAGACAAATCATCATAAACAATCAATGCTGGACGACCGGTATCACGGAAGTACTCTCCAATTGCGCAACCCGAGAACGGAGCGTAAAATTGAAGAGGAGCTGGATCAGAAGCCGTTGCAGCAACAACCACTGTATATGCCATAGCACCTGCATCTTGCAATGTTTTTACAGTACCTGCGATGGTAGAACCTTTCTGTCCGCAAGCAACATAAATACAATATACTGGCTCACCTTTATCGTAAAATTCTTTTTGATTGATGATGGTGTCAATCGCAACAGTTGTCTTACCTGTTTGACGGTCACCAATAATCAACTCACGCTGTCCACGTCCAATTGGAATCATTGCATCGATTGCTTTGATACCTGTTTGAAGTGGCTCGTTTACTGGCTGACGGTAGATTACCCCTGGAGCTTTACGCTCAAGCGGCATTTCGTACAACTCGCCTGTGATTGGACCATTTCCATCGATAGGCTCTCCCAGTGTGTTTACAACACGACCAAGCATTCCTTCTCCGGCTTGAATAGAAGCAATAGTTCCAGTACGTTTAACGCTAGCGCCTTCTTTTAACTCTCCAGAAGGACCTAACAATACAGCACCAACGTTATCTTCTTCAAGGTTAAGGGCAATACCTCGTACACCGTTTTCAAACTCAATCAACTCTCCTGATTGAACATTTGAAAGACCGTAAATACGCGCAATACCATCTCCAATTTGAAGAACGGTACCTACCTCTTGCAACTCAGTTTCGGTCTTTAGACCAGCTAACTGTTCTCTAAGGATTGCTGAAATCTCCGCAGGTTTAATGTCTGCCATAACAAATAGTTTTTAATCCCATTATAACGTTGGGACGTACGGGTTTTTTGAAAAATCTTTTTTCGCTTTTTTCAGTTTATCTGAAACCGATGCATTGTATTCCATTCCGTTTACACGAAGGATAAATCCACCTATTAAATCTGAATCAACTTTTTCAGTAATTTCAACATCGCCACCACAAATCTTCTTCGCTACTGCAGAAACTTCTGCACGAAGAGCATCATCGGCTGGCACTGCTGAAATTAATTCCACATCAAAAATATTTCTTCCAGCCTTTACTTGCTGAACAAAAGACTGAGCTATTTCACCCAAATCACTCTCACGGCCTTTGCTTACGATTAAATCAATAAACACGTGTGTGGTTTTGTTCAATTCAGTAAAAATAGAGAACAACACTTTGCGTTTTTTATCACCGCTAATAACTGGACTAGCCAACATTATTTGCAAATCCTTACTTGAACGAATGCTGCTAGAGATATAGAGCATGTCTTTCAGCAAGACATCGGTCTCTCCTCGCTCTGAAGCAAGATTGATCAATGATTTTGCGTAACGCGTTGAGAGGCGAATGTTTGACATATTAATTGGCTCCGAATTCTTTAATTAAAGAATGATTCAACGCTTTTTGCTTTTGCTCTTCTGTCAAAGAATCTTTCAAAAGCACTTCAGCCAATTGAACTGAAAGATCAGCTACCTGATTTTTCAAATCGGTGATGGCCGCTTGCTTTTGATTTTCAATTTCAGCTTTCGCTTTTGCAGTAATGCGATTTGCCTCTTCTTGCGAGCGACCAACAGCATCGTTGCGCATTTTATCAGCCATTGACTTCGCTTCATTCAAGATACGATCACGTTCGTTACGTGCTTCACGAAGAAGATCTTCGTTGCTCGCCTGTAAACGGCTCATTTCTTCCTTAGCAAGGTCTGCCTGACGCAATGCATCTGCGATACCTTCCTCACGGTCCTTTAAAGAACTCAATATTGGACCCCATGCCATTCTTTTCAAAATGGCAAGCACACACAAGAAAGCAACCGAGGCCCAAAATACGGTACCTACGGATACACTAAGTAATCCTTCC
>Ga0209358_10000762_pt1 | contig 27543 bp, 25 predicted proteins | sample LauGreFa1BDMLBSN_2_FD_187574 | JGI IMG/M metagenome (GOLD analysis project Ga0209358, IMG submission 187574) | Freshwater lake microbial communities from Lake Michigan, USA - Fa13.BD.MLB.SN (SPAdes) (version 2) | ecosystem: Environmental > Aquatic > Freshwater > Lake | place: Lake Michigan, USA...
CAAACACGCAGGCCGGTCGTCATGCGGCAGAGCAGCGATTCAGTTTCTTGATTTTGCGAAATAACGGTGTTATATAGACACAGGCGCAGAGTTCCTTTCCAGAAAATCCAAGGTTTTCTGGCCTAAGACGACCAACGCGGGAGTAAAAAAAGCTTGCCCTAAAGACCGGATACACGGTTGTCAGGCAGGCAAAAAATAAAACGAGGCATTTCCACAGTGCCGGTTTGTAGAAAACTAATGAGAAATCATTGGCTCAATGTGCAGTGAAACCAAGAAAGAGGAGAGTTAAACATGGCAATCAGTTTTGATCTGAACGGCTCGACGGTTTCCGTCCAGGCCGAGCCGGACACCCCACTCCTGTGGGTGATCCGCGATGAAGTCGGTCTGACCGGCACCAAGTTCGGATGTGGCGCAGCGCTTTGCGGTGCTTGCACTGTGCATCTGGACGGCGCTGCCATCCGGTCATGCCAGACCCCTGTGTCCAGCGTGGCTGGCAAGAAGGTGTCAACCGTTGAATCGCTCTCCGGCAACAATTCGCATCCGCTGCAGAAGGCCTGGATCAAGCATCAGGTGCCTCAGTGCGGTTACTGCCAGTCCGGCCAGTTGATGAGCGCTGCTGCACTGCTCGCGAAGAACAAGAACCCGAGCGACGCTGATATTGACAAGGCGATGAGCGGTAACCTGTGCCGTTGCGGCACTTACAACCGCATCCGCGCTGCGATCAAGGATGCTGCCGCAGAGATGCGTGCTTAAGGTAGAGGAGAAAATACAAATGACAACTACACGCCGTGAATTTCTAAAGTCGGGTGCCCTTGCTTCGGGTGTCGCCGTACTCAGCATGTATGTGCCGGGTTTTGGTGGCCAGGAAGCACACGCAGCAGGCTCGATGCATACGCCTAACGTCTGGGTGCACATTTCCGACGACAACACGATCACCCTCATCTCCCACATGTCCGAAATGGGTCAGGGCGTCCACACTGCGCTGCCAGCACTGATTGCTGAAGAGCTCAATGTAGACATCAACAAGGTCAGGGTCACTACTGCACCCGCGAACCCAGCCTACGTCAACGGCCTGCTGGGCGCACAGATCACCGGTGGTTCGACCTCGATCCGTGATGCATGGGAAAAGCTGCGTATCGGCGGCGCACAAGTGCGCACCATGCTGATTCAGGCTGCTGCCAACAAGTGGGGTGTTGACGCCTCAACGCTGACCGCCGAAAACGGCGTTGTCTCGGGCAATGGCAAGTCGGCAAGCTACGGCGAACTGGCTGGTGCTGCTGCGTCGATCCCAGCGCCCAAGGAAGTCAAGCTCAAGGACGCGTCCGATTTCCGTCTGGTCGGCAAGGCCGTGCCACGTCTGGATGCGCCTTCGAAGGTAAACGGTACTGCCGAATTCGGTATCGACGCCAAGATCCCTGGCATGGTCTACGCCTCGGTCGAGATGTCGCCTGCTATCGGCGGTAAGGTGGTTAACTTCGACGCTTCGAAAGCCAAGAGCATGCCCGGTGTGATCGACGTGGTCAAAATCTCCGACGGTTACAGAGAAGGTACCGAAGGTTTGGCCGTTGTCGCAGACTCGCACTGGCGCGCTCTGCAGGCGCGTAAAGCCCTCGTGGTTGAATGGGATGCAGGCAAGAACACCTACCTCGACACCCAAGATATGTGGGCAGGCCTGGAAAGCGCACAAAAGAGTGTGGCTCCGATCAAGATTCGTCCTGATGTGGGTGACGCCAACGGCGCCATCGCTGGTGCGAAGAAAGTTATCAAAGCCACGTACAGAACGCCACTCGTTGGCCACCAGCCTCTCGAACCAATGAACATGATCGCCAATGTAAGCGGCGATAAGTGCGAGTTGATCGGACCAACCCAGTTCCAGCAGGGCGCCCAAGGCATGGTCGCTGGTATGCTCGGCGTACCTCCCGAGAACGTCACTGTTCGCACCACCTACCTTGGTGGCGGTTTCGGTCGTCGCGTTTGCGTTGACTACGCGATTCAGGCTGCTGCAATCTCCAAGGCTGTTGGCCGTCCGGTCCGCATGCTGTGGACTCGTGAAGACGACATGAAGCATGACTTCTACCGTCCTATGGGCATGCAGCGCATGGAAGCCGCCCTCGGTGCTGACGGCAAGCCCGTCGCCATGAAATTCCAGCTTTCTTCGCAGTCAATCACGCAGGTTCTGTTTGGTCTGCCGAAGAACACTCTGGATCCATTCATGGTCGAAGCTGCAGTCGCGCCTTACGCGATTCCTAGCACTTCGCATGACCTGATCATCCACGATACCGGCTTCCGTGTCGGTTACCTGCGTGCCGTGTCGCACACCATGAACTGCTTTGCCAACGAGTGCTTCATCGACGAGCTGGCACACGCAGCGGGCAAGGATCCGGTCAAGTACCGTTTGTCTCTGCTCGAGAAGGAGCCACGTTTCGCGAATGTTCTCAAGATCGCGGCCGAGAAGGCTGGTTGGGGCAAGTCACGCAGCGGCCGTTCACTTGGCGTCGCTCTGATGGAAGGCTACGGCACCTACATGGCGCAAGTGGCTGAAATATCCATCAACGGTGGTGATATCAAGGTCCACAAGGTCACTATCGCTTGCGACTGCGGCCAAATGGTCAACCCTGGTATCGTTCAGCAGCAGCTTGAGTCGGGCGTTATCTACGGCCTGTCGCACGCGCTGTACAGCGAAAACACGGTCGAGAATGGCACCGTTGTTGAAAGCAACTTCAACGATTTCCGCGTACTCCGTCAAAACGAGTCCCCGGTCATCGATATCACTTTGGTCAAGAGCAGCGAGAAGCCAGGTGGCACGGGTGAACCGTCCACATCGCTGATCGGCGCAGCTGTCGGTAACGCAATCTTTGCGGCTACAGGCAAGCGTGTTCGCAGCATGCCTTTGGTCAAGGGTCTGAAGTCGGCCTGATGCAATAACGTTGGAGGAAGTGCTCCCCACCTGAAAGGGTGGGGAGCATTTTTTATTGAGTTCTTGTTCAGCATTTCCTTAATGAAGTGCTGATCAAATAAATGCAGAAACTTTTGTGGCAATATCAATGGCGCCAAGGCATTGATATTGATCCCCGCGTCGAACAGCTACCCTGACGCGCCACAAAACGCAGATTTATTCAGTGTCTCCTTAACTGATTTACCGAGAATTGTTTCCATGGACAGCATTGATCTTGAAGTCTTGAAAACCTGTGCGGATTGGATCGCGGCGGGCAAGCGATGTGAGCTCGTGACCGTTATCAAGACCTGGGGCTCTAGTCCGCGCCCCGAAGGCGCCACACTGGCTATTTGTGATGATGGCCATGTCGTGGGCTCGGTGTCTGGTGGTTGCATTGAAGATGATTTGATTGATCGTGTCCGTAAAAACGGCATTACTCGTACGCAGCCTGAGATCGTCACTTATGGCATCACGGCGGATGAGGCGCATCGTTTTGGTTTACCTTGCGGCGGTACCATTCAGCTGGCGATAGAGCCGCTGACGGCTGACAGTCAGATCAAGGACATGGTGGATCGACTCGCGCAGGGCGAGCTGATCGCGCGTCGGGTTGATCTGCAGAGTGGTGCGGTTACTTTGGGCCCGGCCAAAGCCGGCATGAGCCTGCAGGTATCTGAAACAGCGCTGACGACTATCCATGGACCCCGCTGGCGTTTGCTGATCATCGGTGCGGGGCAATTGTCGCGCTTTCTTGCGCAGATTGCGGTGGGTATGGACTATGCCGTCACGGTCTGTGATCCGCGCGAGGAGTATCGCGATGGCTGGTCGGTGGATGGTGTGCAGGTTGTGCACGCGATGCCCGATGACTTGGTGATGGAGATGCGTCTGGACAGCCGCTGCGCGGTAGTGGCGCTCACGCATGACCCCAAGCTGGATGATCTCGCGCTAATGGAAGCGCTCAAGTCGGATGCCTTTTATGTGGGTGCCATTGGATCGCGCTCCAACGACACCAAGCGTCGTGAGCGATTGCTGGATTTTGATCTGACGCCGGCGCAGCTGGAGAAACTGCATGGCCCTATCGGTATTTACATCGGTAGCAAGACGCCATCGGAAATTGCCATCTCCATACTCGCCGAAATGACGGCGGTAAAAAATGATGTTGCATTGCCAGAGCTCATGAAGGTGGGTAACGCAAAACAAGCGGCACAGCTTGATGCCAGCCCGGATGCCTGCCTTTTGGATCCCGCGCAGCGTATCGTATGAAGACCCGTAAATGAGTGAGATATCTAGCGTCGCAACGCAATGATGCAACCTGTCTCTGAACGCCCCGATACGCCTTGTGTCGCCGTGTGCTCGACCACCTTCGATGATATCTGCCGCGGTTGCGGTCGCACCGTGGCCGAGGTCGCTGAGTGGGTGTTCATGAACCCCGATGAAAAAGAAGTTGTCTGGCAGCGGATCACAGCCGAGGGTTATCCGCGCAGAAACACTTGAGAGCGTTCGAAATTCACCGTAGATACGTCTGGCTAGCACGTGCATGTCACGAAAGCTTTCAATTCTTGAAATAAATCGGCTGGGCAGTGCCCCGGTCTTGTAACATACGCGTCATATTCGCTCGCTACAGTCCCGGAGTGAATCCGAACCGTCCAATTACGTACACCGAGGCCCTGTCGCCCATGAGTGCTCAAAAGCCACAACCGGGTGCGGTCTCTGCGCCTGCATCTGATGCCAATGGCAGGCAAAGTGCTACATCGTCCGCCAAATGGCAGGATTTTCTCTTCCATAAAATCACGTTCAGCTTTGCTTTCCTGGTGCTGTTGGTTCTGGTCGGGATTCTTGTATCCCTGGTGATCAACTCTGTGCCCGCATTTGAAAAATTTGGTTCGGGATTTATTACGCGGATCGAGTGGGACCCGGTCAACAACGAATACGGCGCAATGATCGCGATTGCCGGAACTTTGATTACATCCTTGCTTGCGCTGTTATTTGCCTTTCCTGTCAGTTTTGGTATCGCCTTATTTCTCACAGAGATCTGTCCAGCCTGGTTGAAGCGGCCGCTGGGTACAGCGGTGGAGTTGCTGGCCGGCGTGCCCAGTATTATTTACGGAATGTGGGGATTGTTCGTGTTCGCGCCGTTCTTCGCCGATCATGTTCAGCCTCTGCTTAAGGCAAGTCTTGGGCAAATACCGGTGATTGGCGAGCTGTTTCAGGGCGCGATGATGGGCATTGGCATGCTGACTGCCGGAATTATTCTGGCTGTCATGATCATCCCTTTTATCGCTTCGGTCATGCGCGATGTATTTGAGACGTGCCCAGCCGTTCTCAAGGAATCAGCGTATGCCCTGGGTTGCACGCGCTGGGAAGTCGTTCGAAAAATCGTGCTGCCTTACACCCGGGTTGGTGTGGTGGGTGGTGTTATGTTGGGGTTGGGACGTGCGCTGGGTGAAACCATGGCCATTACCTTTGTGATTGGCAATGCGCACAAACTCTCGTGGTCCTTGTTCGCAGCGGGTAACAGTATTGCATCGACCTTGGCCAATGAGTTTGCTGAAGCGGAAGCAGGATTGCATGTATCGTCACTCTTTGCTCTTGGTCTGATTTTGTTTGTCATCACCTTCATCGTTCTCGCAGCAGCAAAGCTGATGTTGCTCCAGATGGGTAAAGCGGAGGGTGGCAAATGAACCAGGTCGCTGTACTCACGTCTGATAACCCGATTTATCGGGCTCGCTTGCTCAGGCATCGCATTGGCATTACCCTTTCGGTGGCCGCGATGTTCACGGGACTAATGTTCCTCTTATGGATACTGGCGGTACTCATCATTAATGGTTTCGGTGCCATCGATCTGGACATTTTTACAAAAACAACACCAGCGCCCGGCAGCGCGGGCGGTGGTTTGCTCAATCCCATTGTCGGCAGTCTGATGATGGTCGGTATGGCGACGCTGATCAGCACGCCGATCGGGATATTTGCGGGTGTTTATCTGGCCGAGTACGGTGAGGAAAGCCGATTCGCGCAAATCACCCGATTTGTGACCGATGTCATGCTGTCTGCACCATCGATCGTCATCGGCTTGTTCATCTATGCGATTTACGTGGCCAATGTGCGCCATTTCTCTGGTTGGGCCGGCAGCTTTGCGATTGCGCTGATCGCGATACCGGTGGTGGTGCGCACCACGGACAACATGCTCATACTGGTCCCCAACAGTTTGCGCGAGGCCGCTTTCGCGCTGGGAGCGCCGCGCTGGAAGGTCGCCACGATGGTTCGCCTGCGCGCTGTCAAGGCGGGTGTCTTGACCGGAGTGTTGCTGGCGGTGGCTCGCATATCTGGCGAGACAGCGCCTCTCCTTTTCACCGCGCTGAACAACCAATTTTTCAGTGCTGACATGAATTCTCCGTTGGCGAATCTGCCTGTGGTGATTTTCCAGTTTGCCATGAGTCCCTACGATAACTGGCGAGAGCTGGCCTGGGGGGGCGCGCTCCTGATTACGTTTAGCGTACTGGGACTGAATATTTTGTCGCGCTTAATTGCTGCGGCTGGTCAGAAAAACGGATAGGAGTAGCACATGAGTCTAGCGACACCCACGCCGGAGGCGACGACCGCACCCGGAATGACGACGACCTTGCAGGTCCAGAATCTGAATTTTTTTTACGGACAGTTCCAGGGCCTCAAGAATATCAACCTGGACATCTTCGAGAAAAAAGTGACTGCCTTCATCGGCCCATCCGGTTGCGGCAAGTCGACCCTGCTGCGCACGCTCAATCGCATGTACGATTTGTATCCTGGGCAGCGCGCTGAGGGAGCCATCATGTACAGCGGGCGCAATATACTCGATGCTGATGTGGATGTGAATGTATTGCGCGCAAAGATAGGCATGGTGTTTCAGAAGCCAACGCCTTTCCCGATGTCGATCTATGAAAACATTGCCTTCGGCGTGCGTCTGTATGAAAACCTGACCCGTGGCGAGATGGATGAGCGAGTGGAGTGGGCGCTCAACAAGGCGGCGCTCTGGTCAGAAGTCAAAGATAAGCTTCACAAGAGTGGCTTGTCTCTGTCGGGTGGTCAGCAGCAGCGTTTGTGCATTGCACGTGGTGTCGCCGTGAAGCCGGATGTGCTCTTGCTGGACGAGCCAACATCGGCACTGGATCCGATCTCAACGGTGAAGATCGAAGAGCTGATCAGCGAGCTCAAGGAAGACTATACGATCACCATCGTGACCCACAACATGCAGCAGGCAGCACGCTGTTCTGATTACACTGCGTACATGTATTTGGGAGAACTGGTAGAGTTTGGCGAAACGGACAAGATTTTCCTGAACCCCAGCAAAAAAGAAACGCAGGACTATATCACCGGCCGTTTTGGTTGATGCCACGGAGACCGCCATGCCCAACGAACACTCATCCAAACAATACGAACTCGACCTTGAGGCAATCCGCTCGCGGGTGTTGCAGATGGGCGGTCTCGTGGAAAAGCAATTCCATGACGCGATGATTTGTTTTCGGACGATTGATGTCAAAGAAGCCGAGCGCATTATCGCGGCTGATGAAGAAGTCAACAGGCTGGAAGTGCAACTGGACGACTTCTGCAGCCACCTGATCGTCAAGCGTCAACCTGCCGCGAACGATTTGCGTACCGTGATGGCCACAATCAAGATCATTACGGATCTTGAGCGCATCGGTGATGAGGCCACTAAAATCGCCCGAGCCGCGCGTGCCCTGCATGAGCGAGGCACAGTCCCAATCGCACATGAAAAGACGGTGCGCGTGATGGCTTCTTCTGCAGGCCGTCAGTTAAATGGCGCCCTGGATGCCTTTGCCCGTCTCGATGAAAAGCAGGCCACACGCTTGATTTTGGGCGATGAGGAAATCGATATCGAATACCGTGCCGTGATGCGTAACGCCGTTACTTTCATGATGGAAGATCCGCGAACCATCTCGGCCTCGCTGGACACCCTGTGGGTAGCAAAGGCGATCGAGCGCATCGGCGATCATGCCAAAAATATTGCGGAATATGTGATTTACATCGTTGAAGGCAAGGATATTCGCCACACCGATTATGCGTCTGCGCAGCAAGCTGGTGGCTAATCTAAGGCCCCTCGCAGTTTACTGAGGTCATGGCTATCATCGAACCCACAATCCTGATTGTTGAAGACGAGCTTCCCATCGTCGAGCTGGTGACTTTCTCCATCAAGGGAGCAGGGTGGTCGGTGGATGCGGTACACAATACGGCAGACGCCTGGACTTATCTTCAAAATAAGCGTCCCCAGCTGATACTCCTTGACTGGATGTTGCCAGATCAGTCCGGCCTGAAATTATTGTCCCGTATACGCAGTGATCGGAATTTCAGTACCCTGCCCGTGATCATGCTGACCGCAAAGAGCATGGAAGAGGACAAGGTCGCAGGACTTGATCAGGGTGCTGATGATTACATCACCAAGCCTTTCTCCCCCCGTGAACTGACTGCCCGCATCAAGGCGCTCATACGCCGCAAAATGCCGGAGCATGCCGAGTTGGCGATGAAGGCAGGTCCCTTGACTGTCGATCCCGTGAGCTGTCGCGTCAGCATCGATGATGAAGCACTAGAAATCGGCCATGCTGAATTCAAGCTGCTCAGATTCCTGATCGCGCATCCCGAGCGGGTCTTCACTCGCAGCCAGCTGCTGGACAAAGTCTGGGGCGATCATGCCGTTCTGGAAGAGAGAACGGTCGATGTTCATATTTTGCGGCTGCGCAAGGCCCTCGGCCGGGCTGATTTCCTCATCAAGACCGTTCGTAGTGTAGGCTACATGCTTTCCGAAAAATAATTCCATTTTTGCATGACGCCGCGCTCGCTGTTTTGGATTCCCGTACTTGTTCGATTCATGCTGGTCTGGGGTGCTGGACTGGCTGGCTGGTATTTGTGGAATCTGACCATCGGTCTTGCCATTTCATTCCTGGTGCTCACGATGCTGGTCATCATGCAGCTCAGGTACATGTACCAGCTCTCGCTCTGGCTGGATCAGCCTGAAGAGGTTCGTCTGAGTGATGGCTGGGGATCCTGGACCGAGATCTTCGCCAAACTGTACCGCTTGCGTCGTGATGACGAGCGTAGTCGTAATGAGCTGGCTGAGTGGTTGTCGCGCTTTCGACAGGCGATGAGTCAGCTGCCGGATGGCGTGGTCATCATGGATGATGTGCTCTTTCTCGAGTGGTGCAATCCGGTCGCTGAGCAGCATCTCGGGCTGAGCATGACCACCGACAAGGGCATGCGCGTCACCAATCTGGTCCGCAGCCCTGAATTTATCGACTACATCATTCTGGGTCGTTACGATGAGCCGCTCACCTTAAAGCTGGGCGAGCGCAAGCTGATTGTTCGCCTCATCCCTTTCGAAAACCGGCGGCAGATTCTGGTCACACATGATGTGACCGAACTGGACAAGATCGAACAAATGCGTCGTGACTTCATCGCGAATGCATCGCATGAGTTACGCACGCCGCTGACCGTCATCAATGGTTTTCTTGAAATCGCGCATACGCAGCCGGATCTCGATCCTCAAACGCGTGCTCGGCATCTGGAGCTCATGGTCGATCAGGGGCAGCGTATGCAAAATCTGGTCGATGACATGCTAGTACTGACGCGTCTGGAGTCACTCGATTACCCGGTGCGTGAAGAAGTGCTCGACATGCACAACCTGCTGGAACAGGTGCGTGCCGAAGGTGAGGCTTTATCTGCTGGCAGACACAAAGTCAGTCTGAAGTTCAATGGACCGAGACTCAAAGGCAGTCAGGACGAGTTGCGCAGCGCCATCGGTAATCTGGTCTCCAATGCGGTGCGCTACACACCGGAAGGTGGCCGCATCACGATAAGCTGGTTTGAAAGTGAACAAGGGCCTTGCTGCTCAGTTAGCGATACGGGCATCGGTATCAAGCCAGAACACATCGCACGGCTCACCGAGCGCTTTTATCGCGTCGATAAAGGGCGTTCACGGGAAACGCAAGGTACGGGTCTGGGACTCGCCATCGTGAAACACGTGCTGGCCCGGCACAATGCCCAGCTTCGCGTCGAATCGGAAGCCGGCAAGGGAAGCACCTTTACCGTTCAATTTCCTGCGCTCTCGCGCGTTGAGCTGATCTGATCCGAACAACACGGCTGGTTATTTTCGATGTCGCGGGTCAGGCTGTGGGCTCTGAATGCGCACCTTGTTCATACCAGTCGCGACTACGATTGACGATACGCACCACGATCAGCATGACCGGGACCTCGATCAGCACGCCCACCACGGTCGCCAGCGCAGCGCCGGATTCAAATCCGAACAGGCTAATCGCCGCTGCCACGGCCAACTCGAAAAAATTCGATGCGCCAATCAGTGCCGAAGGGCAGGCCACGCTGTGTTTTTCGCCCAACCTGCGATTGAGCCAGTAGGCCAGCGCTGAATTGAAAAATACCTGAATCAGAATGGGCACTGCCAAGAGCGCAATCACCAGTGGTTGTCGAAGGATGGCCTGGCCCTGAAACGCAAACAGCAGTACCAGCGTAACCAGCAGTGCGGCGATCGACAGCGGCGCGATTTTGTCAATCGCTGCTTCGAAAGCCTCCGGGCCGCGCGAGAGCAAGTGGCGCCGCCACAGCTGGGCAAGGATCACGGGTATCACGATATACAGCACCACGGATGTGACCAGCGTATCCCAAGGCACGACGATGGCCGACAGTCCCAGCAGCAAGCCCACCAGCGGTGCAAAGGCGAATACCATGATGGTGTCATTCAACGCGACTTGCGACAGCGTGAACAATGGATCGCCATTCGACAGTCGGCTCCAGACAAACACCATCGCGGTACAAGGTGCAGCCGCCAGCAGAATAAGGCCCGCAATGTAGCTGTCGATCTGATCAGCGGGTAGTAGCGGCGCAAACCAATGACGAATGAACAGCCAGCCCAGCAGCGCCATCGAAAAAGGCTTCACCAGCCAGTTGATGAACAAGGTCACGCCAATGCCACGCACATGCTGGCGTACCTGGTGCAGCGCGCCGAAATCCACTTTCAGCAGCATCGGAATGATCATCACCCAGATCAGCAAGCCAACCGGAATATTGACCTTTGCCACTTCCAGATGACCAATGAACTGAAACACACCTGGCATGAATTGACCCAGCACCACGCCCGAGACGATGCACAGAAAGACCCACAGGCTTAAATAGCGTTCAAACGCATTCATACGTCGATGCCGTCAGGTTTGCTGGAGTGTACATATGGGTTGACTGAGCGGCGTGCACGGGTTGCCACCGCAGCAGTTTTCGGTAAGGTAAGACAGCAGTTCGTTCATGCCCCCAATATGTGCTGAGTAAATAACGAACCTTCCTTCTTGACGCGACTGGACCAGGCCCGCATTTAGCAGCTCTTTTGTATGAAAGCTTAGCGAAGAGGGTGGAATACCTAACTGATCGGCGAGCTGTCCCGCGGGTAAACCTGCTGGGCCGATTTGAACCAGGATTCGAAAAATCGCTAGCCGACTTTCTTGTGCGAGTGCCGCGAGTGCTTTGATAGCAGCGGATGCGTCCATTGGGTTCAGTCCTCAAGAAACGAGGGTTTCTCAGCCGACGGTGCGGTTAGACCGATATCTCGGACTTGCTTCTGCAATGCGAGGCGATCGAGCTTGTCGATCGGTAAGCTCAGGAAAATAGCGATACGATTTGAAATTTGAAACATCGCTTTTTGAAATTCACGCCGCACCGACTCTTCGCTGCCTGTCGCTTTGACTGGATCTTCAAAGCCCCAGTGCGCGGTCATAGGCTGACCGGGCCATATTGGGCAAACTTCGCCCGCTGCCTGGTCGCAAACGGTTATGACAAAGTGCATATGGGGTGCGGAGGGTAGCGCGAATTCGTCCCAGCTTTTGCTGCGCAAATTATCTGTCGGGAAGCGGGATTTCTCTAGGCAGCTTAGAGTCATTGGGTGAATCGCGCCGCGTGGCTCGCTACCTGCGCTGAAGGCGTTGAATCGGTCGCCGCCCATTTTTCTTAGGATGGATTCGGCGAAAACACTTCTAGCTGAATTACCGGTGCATAAAAACAGGACGTTAAATTTTTTGGTTTCCATTTGTTCTCCCAAGGCACAGGGTTGGGGTGGGCGACGGCTCACTCGAAACGCAAGAACCACATTGGTTGAACCGCCAGACAAGTGTATTATTTCATTATTTCCAAAATTATCAAAATATTTGGCTGAGTGCTTGTTGATCGACTCGGCACTCTTGGCTCGCCAACACTCTGCTTGGTGCGTGCACGCATATTGTAAATTTATTAATGGAGGCTGTTTTGAAGGTAGGTATCAATGGCATGGGTCGTATTGGCCGTCTCACGCTGCGCGCTGCAATGGGAGCGGCTGGCAGGCAGTCCGATGATCCTTATGCGGCCAATCGCCTGGAGGTGGTCCATGTCAACGAAATCAAAGGTGGCATCGAGGCCACCGCGCATCTTTTGGAGTTCGATACCGTGCAGGGTCGCTGGCGCACCGAGATCGCTGTAGAGGGTGATGAAAACCTCCGGATCGACGGTCGGCGCGTCGGATTTTCAGCGCATGCCAAACCAGCAGAGATTCCATGGGGAGAGATGGGTGTAGAAGTTGTCCTCGATTGCACCGGTAAATTCCTGTCACCTGAGGCGCTGCAGGGCCATTTTGATCGGGGCGCGAAGCGCGTCATTGTTGCTGCACCGGTGAAGTTTGAGTCGGTACTGAATGTGGTTTTTGGTATCAATCACGATCTGTACGACCCAGCCAAACATCCAATTGTGACGGCCGCCTCATGTACGACAAATTGTCTCGCACCTGTGGTCAAAGTCGTGCACGAAGCCATCGGCATACGTCACGGTCAGATCACAACTATTCATGACCCGACCAACACAAATGTAGTCACGGATGCACCCCACAAAGACCTGCGTCGTGCGCGCAGCGCAATGCTCAGTCTGCAACCAACGACGACGGGTAGTGCGACTGCGATCGCGCTGATTTATCCTGAGCTCAAAGGCAAGCTCAATGGCCATGCTGTGCGCGCGCCCGTGCTGAATGCTTCGCTGACGGATTGCGTGTTTGAGTTGCAACGACCTACTACCGCGGAAGAAATCAATGATTTATTTGCACATGCTGCCCGTGGCCCGCTGGCTGGCATACTTGGTTATGAAATTCGGCCACTAGTCAGTGCTGACTATGCTCGCGATACCCGCAGTGCCATAGTCGATGCACTTTCAACCATGGTGACAGACGGTACGATGCTCAAGGTCTATGCGTGGTACGACAATGAGATGGGTTATTCATGCCGTATGGTGGATCTCGCCTGCCATATGCAAAAGATCGGAATTTGAGTGATGGGCTCCTCCAACGCAGGTTTGCGAAATTATCTGATCGTCACGTCAGCCTACTGGAGCTTTACGCTGACCGATGGGGCACTGCGCATGTTGGTACTAATGCATTTTTTCCGTCTGGGGTATTCACCGTTCACACTGGCATTTTTGTTTTTACTTTATGAAGCGGCTGGCGTTGCGGCCAATCTGGTTGGCGGCTGGCTGGCGACCCGGTTTGGCGTTGCCCGGATGTTGGCCGTTGGCCTGTTGACGCAAATCCTTGGATTTTTACTTTTGTCCTCAATCTCACCAGACTGGACAGCCGCAATGTCGGTTGCCTGGGTAGTGATGGCGCAGGGTGTTTGCGGGATTGCCAAAGATCTGACTAAGACCGCCAGCAAATCGGCGATCAAGGCCACGGCAGGCGATGCTTCAGGGCAGTTGTTTCGTTGGGTAGCGTGGTTCACGGGCAGTAAAAATGCGATGAAAGGCGTGGGATTTTTTCTGGGCGGTTTGTTGCTCGATAGCTTGGGTTTCTCCGCGTCGCTGTGGTTAATGGCGGGCTTGCTTACGATGGTTTTGGTAGCTGTTTTGCTGTCACTGCCGCGAATGATGGGCAAGGCAAAGGCTTCTAAATCATTTCGCGAACTGTTCGGTAAAAGTCGTGCGATTAATTTGCTGGCCGGCGCGCGCGTATTTCTGTTTGGTGCACGTGATGTCTGGTTCGTGGTGGGTGTGCCCGTGTTTCTCTATTCCCAAGGGTGGAATTTCACCATGGTGGGTACTTTTATGGCAGGCTGGACGATTAGTTATGGCTTAGTCCAGGCGCTTGCACCTAGACTGGTTAGACGCAGTGAGGATGGATTGAGTCATGAGGTACCCGCAGCGCGTATGTGGTCACTCGTGCTTGCATTGATTCCAATCGTGCTCGTGTATGCTGTGTGGATGGCATTCGATCCTTTAGAGTGGATTGTGGTTGGCGGATTGGTCCTCTTTGGCTTTGCATTCGCAGTAAATTCTTCGGTGCACTCATACTTGATACTGGCCTATGCTGGTTCGGAAAAAGCGGCTGAAGATGTTGGGTTCTATTACGCAGCAAATGCACTGGGCCGCTTTTTTGGCACTTTACTGTCTGGGGTGTTGTATCAATGGGGCGGTTTGTTGTACGCGCTCACTGGTTCAGCGCTCATGTTGATCGCCTGCTGGCTAACTACCCTGAACTTACCACTGAAACATGAGCTCGCTGGCGCGTAATCTGTTTGACTCAATTATGTTTAGCATTCAATCAACCCGAGCTCAGATCCAGTCGCAGTTACGAACTTGACAAACCTGACCTGCGATTGGCCAGCGCCGCTGTCCGGTCCTTGCGAACATGCGATCTCGACATAAAAAAAGCCCGCCGAAGCGGGCCAAAACACCTGGAGATGTGTTGTTCAGAATTACCAGATCGCTTTACCGTTTGGATCCTTGAGTTGTGCTTTCCACAAGTCGTGAACCAGCTTCTGGGTGCTTGGGGGCATTGGAACGTAATCCAGCTCGGTAGCCATACCAGCGCCGTTCTTGTACGCCCAGTCAAAGAATTTCAGTACTGCACGACCAGTCAGCGCGTCGGGCTGCGCCTTGTGCATGATGATGAACGATGCACCTGTTGCTGGCCAGCTGTTCTTGCCAGGCTGATTGGTCAGGACGACTGCCATGCCGGGCGTATTGACCCAGTCACCATTGGCTGCTGCGGCCTTGAAGGTCTCATCATCCGGCTGAACAAACTCGCCTTCGCGATTTTTCAATTGCGCATGGGTGATCTTGTTCTTTTTCGCGTAAGCATACTCAACGTAACCGAAGGCACCTTTGATACGCTGAACATTGGCTGCAACGCCTTCATTGCCTTTGCCGCCTACACCGGTTGGCCACTTGACCGCGGTGTTAGCGCCAACAACGGATTTGAACTCTGCATTTGACTTGGACAAGTAATCCGTCCAGAGGAAAGTCGTGCCCGAGCTGTCAGCGCGGTGAACAACCGTGATCGCCAAAGCAGGCAGCTTCAAGTCAGGGTTCAGCGCGGCGATCGCTGGATCGTTCCACTTGCTGATCTTACCAAGATGAATGCCCGCAATGATGTCAGCGGTGAGTTTCATCTGACCAGCTGCGACGCCATCGAGGTTCATGACAGGTACAACACCGCCGATGATGGCTGGGAACTGTATCAAACCTTCTTTTTCAAGTTCTTCGACTGGCAGGGGTCTGTCGGAAGCACCAAAGTCAACAGTCTTGGCTTTGATTTGCTTGACGCCGCCGCCCGAGCCGATGGACTGATAATTCAGGCCAATGCCGGTAGCGGCTTTGTAGGCTTCAGCCCATTTGGAGTAAATTGGGTACGGAAAAGTGGCTCCGGCTCCGGTAATATCGGCTGCATGTGCGGACAAGGCCATCACAATACCCGCCGCTGCGCCAACGACGCCTTTAATGAGTTGCAACTTACGCATGAATACTCCTCGCTTTTTTTGGGTGGGGACAAAACAACTTGACGAACTATAAAGGCTCTTTATGTCAGCTACATGACAGGAAGTTTCAATAAAGAAACATTTTTGTCATGAAATAGTCATACCCTCTACCTACACTCAGCGCATGAAGCCGACCACAAAAGCCAATGCAGTCAATCCCGTTACTGAGGGCGAGGAGGCGGCCGCCAGCGCAACGGCCGGTCTTTTGCTAAATCGGGAGCTCTCCATGCTTGCGTTCAATCGCCGCGTGCTGGCCCAGGCGGAAGACCCGGGGGTACCTTTGTTGGAGAGGCTGAAATATCTGTGCATTGTTAGCAGCAACCTTGACGAATTCTTTGAAGTGAGGATTGCGAGTTTAATTGCACAGGTACGTGAAGACCACGGCTTAACGCGTCCTGTGTCGATGCCAAGCTTGGCCGAGGTCACAGACTCTGCCCAAGCACTGGTCGTTCAGCAGTATAAAGTACTCAATGAGCAAATTCTTCCTGCACTGGCCGCCGAGGGTATACACCTGCTTAGGCACGTCGACCGTGATGAGGCGCAAAGACATTGGGTTAAGGATTTCTTTGAGAAAGAGGTGCGTCCACTGCTGACGCCGATTGTCCTCGATCCGGCGCATCCATTTCCGCAGATCGTCAACAAAAGCCTGAATTTCATCGTCGAGCTTGCAGGTAAAGACGCCTTCGGACGTGGCACCTCCATCGCAGTCATCAAAGCACCGCGTGTTTTATCCCGGGTCATCAAACTTCCCACTGGCGATGACAGCCAATCGCATGCTTATTGCTTGTTGTCGTCGGTCATTCATGCGCACATCGCAGATATGTTCCCCGGCCGCGAGGTACTGGGATTTTCGCAATTCCGCGTCACTCGCGACAGCGATCTGTGGGTGGATGAGGAAGAGGTCAAAAACTTACGTCAGGCACTTAAGGGCGAGCTGCAAACACGACATTTCGGTTTCGCTGTCCGTCTGGAAGTGGCGCAGAATTGTCCGGATCATCTGGCAGCATTTCTGCTGGAACAGTTTGTCATTGCACCGGAGTTTCTCTATCGCGTAGACGGGCCGGTCAATATGGTCAGGCTCAATGAACTGATTGATTACGCATCCAGCCCAGCTTTCCGTTTCATGCCGTTTTCGCCAGCTCTATCCGTGCCTCTTTCCGAAAATCATGATCTATTTGCTCGGATCGCGGAAGGCGACATTCTGCTGCATCATCCATTTGAGTCATTTCAGCCGGTAATCGAGTTTATCCGTTCTGCTGCCGAAGATCCGAATGTGGTAGCCATCAAACAAACGATTTATCGCACTGGCATGAACTCCGCGCTGATGGAGGCGTTGATTGCAGCGGCGCGTAACGGCAAAGAGGTGACCGTTATTGTGGAACTCATGGCGCGCTTTGATGAAGAAGCCAACATCAACTGGGCAGATAAACTCGAAAGAGTCGGTGCGCAAGTCGTCTACGGTGTTGTGGGATTAAAGACGCATGCCAAGATGGCGATGGTGATACGCCGAGAAGAAGGCAAGCTGCGGCTCTATGCGCATCTGGGCACCGGCAACTATCATCCGACGACTACCAAGTTTTATACCGACTTTGGTTTGCTGAGCGCCAATCAGGCCATGGCGCGTGATGTCAACGAAGTCTTCATTAATCTCACTAGCCTGACGCGCCCGAAACGCCTGACGCATTTGTGGGTTGCTCCGTTTGATTTGAACAAAGAATTAATCAAGGCGATTCAAAGAGAAACGCAGATCGCCAGCGAAGGTCGCACCGCCCGTATCATCGCAAAAATGAATGCGCTACAAGACGCTTCGATTATTCAGGCACTTTACGAGGCATCTCGTGCCGGCGTAAAAATTGATCTCATCGTGCGCGGTGCCTGCGTGCTGCGTCCGGGTGTTGAGGGTTTGTCAGAAAACATACGGGTGAGATCAATTGTGGGAAGATTCCTTGAGCACAGCCGTATTTTCTGCTTCCACAACGAAGGCGAAGAGGATTTGTATCTCGCTAGCGCGGATTGGATGAATCGTAACCTGTTCCGCCGGATCGAAGTGGCATTCCCTGTGCTCGACAAAACACTGAAAAAGCGCGTGATGCAGGAAGGCTTACAGCCCTATCTGAAAGATAATCTGAACTCGTGGGAACTCGACGCCGAGGGCGACTATCATCGTCGCCGCCCGCGATCTGATCAAGCGGGTTTCAGTGCGCAAGAGTTTCTGATGCAAACGTTGGGACGGTGATGGATATCATTCTCTGGCGACATGCACAAGCCGAAGTGGGTGAGCCCGACGAAGGGCGTGAACTCACCGCTCACGGTCGCAAGCAAGCCGCGCGCATGGGGGCCTGGCTGGACCGCAGCTTGCCGGATGGTTGTCGCATTTTGTGTAGTCCCACGATGCGCACGCAGCAGACCGCCGATGCTCTGGGGCGCAAATACAAAATTGTCGATGCTATCGGGCCGCAGGCCAGCGCAATCGAGGTGTTGGATGCCACGGGTTGGCCAGAGGGCCGTCGTCCGGTGATGGTGATCGGGCATCAGCCATGGCTAGGCGAATTGGCTTCTCTGTTGCTGACGGGCGAGGAGCAGAGTTGGACGATCAGAAAGTCGAATGCTTGGTGGATTGCGAGTCGAGAGCGTGTTGACGGGAATGAAGTTTTCCTCAAAGCGGTGCTCGCGCCGGAATTTTTCTTCGATTGAATGACGGCGCTGTGCCAGTGTCTTTTGTTTCATACCTAAAAAATTATTTGTTGTGAACTTGAATAGATGAATTCAAGAATCAATATGCAACTCATATTGCACAAGAATAATCTCTCATTCCCTTCATTGATACGATTGCCAGAGCAAGAAAAACCCTAATGGCGTGAAAATCCAGTACTCAATCGGGGCGCCAGCAACCCAGTGCTTGTGCCATCCCGCATGCGTTTTGGCAAAGCGACGCAAGCCGAAATCCGGATTCAGTACAAACCATAAAAAGTCTTCCGTCACCCAGAAAAGCATAATGGCGCCTAGCACGCGCTGTTCCAAACTCCAGCTGTATTCACCACCAAATATGAGCGGGAAATGAAAGAAAAGCGCCACCAAGGAAAACGCCCAGGCGTGATATCCCGTCATCGCACGACCACCCCAGAATAAATCCAATAGCCAGTGGTGTTCGATACGCCAGGTCGGTAGATTGGCCGCCCAGCCGGCATCACCTTCAATCGCAATTTCCAGTTTTGCGAAGAAAAATCCTAGAATAAGAACAAACAGGACCGTGCTGATCAAAGGTATGAGTACTTCAATCGGTGTGTTCATGCGAGACGTCCAAGCACCTGCTGAGCGGCTTGCGGCTTACCCAAGGCCATGGCACGCTGTCGCATAGCGGCCAAACGTTCCGGATCCGAAAGTAGTTTCTGTAAACGGAATTGCAGGGTTAGCGGATCATCCGCACGAACGGCGACACCTTCCTGCAGCAGGAACGCGGCATTGCGTTCTTCTTGTCCTGGTATTGGATTGACCAGCAACATGGGCAAGCCACACACCAGACACTCTGAGGTGCTGAGTCCGCCGGGCTTCGTGATGGCGAGATCGGCAGCCATCATCAGGCTCGCAACATCGTCGGTGAAACCAATCACGCGCAGGCGGTCCGGATAAGTGCGCTCAACCTGGGTCAGCATTTCACGCAGCGCAGAGTTCTTGCCGGTCATGACGATGGCCTGCAGCTGCGGCTGTGTCTTGAGGAGTTCCGTGATCCAGACCGGGTCCATACCGATACCTGCGCCACCACCCATAAGCAGAACAGTGAAACGGGCCGGATTCAGTGCCAGTCTTGCAGCCGCCTCGGCTCGATCGGGACGAGTGGAGAATGCTGGCATGACGGGGATACCACTCACCACAATATCCTTGCGAGGCACACCTTGGCTGTGTAACCGGAAGGCCAGTTCGTCGTTCGCCACGAAATAGCCACTGATACCGGGATGCAGCCACATCTGGTGTAGATCGAAATCAGTCACTTGTACCCAGACCTGACAATCGAGACGTTTTTCGTTGATCGCTGTTGCCAGTACTTCGGCCGGCAGAAAGTGCGTGCAGATGATGACGTCAGGTTTGAAGCGATCAATCTCTCTGAGAAGGCGTTGTGCGCACAGACGCTGTATACCTCGACGCAGGCGCCCACTGAGACTGTTGCTAGGCTCACGATCAGTTTTCCGGTAGAGCCAGCCCCAGGCTTCCGGCAGGCCGCTGGCAAGCTTCATGTACAAATCGCTGTACAACTTGCGAAACAGCGCTGGTACGATCTGCATCATGTCGATGTGCTGGAGTCGTACTTGCGGAAAATCAGGCCAAGCATGGGCGGCGATCGCTTGTGCCGCTCGTACATGGCCATTGCCTGCCGATACCGACACTAACAGTATCCGACGCTGATTGACGGTGGCGTGGTGTAGCGGATGCACAGGGCAGGGAAACTCAGATCCCCCGAATATCGGCAGCGGTTGAATTGCGGTGGTCATGCGGGCACCGCGAAAGCTTCTTCTTCGACGCGCAGGAATTGTGATTGCTCCCAGCGCAGCATTACTTCATGCCAGTCGATCAGACGCAGCTCGCCGCTGGCCTCCTCGACCAGCGCGGACAGACTCTCGACCCAGTCGCCATCATTGCAGTAGAGGATGCCGTCGATTTCGCGGATTTCAGCCTTGTGTATGTGTCCGCAGATAACACCGTCCACTCCCTGCTTCTTGGCTTCTTCAGCCAGCGCTGTTTCGAAGGAAGTGATGTAGCTCACGGCATTTTTGACTTTGAGTTTCAGGTATTGCGACAACGACCAGTAGGGCAGACCTGATCGTGCGCGCCAGGCGTTGTAGTACTGGTTGAATTTCAGGATCATGGTATAGAGCGAGTCACCGACATAGGCGAGCCACTTGGCGCAGGCGATCACGCCATCGAATCGATCGCCGTGCAATACCAGCATGCGTTTACCGTTGGCGCAGGTGTGGATCAGTTCATCGCGAATCTTGATACCACCAAAATCCAGGCCGATGAACTGACGTACCGCTTCATCATGGTTGCCCGGAACGAAGATCACCTTCGTCCCTTTTTTTGCTTTCTTGAGTACCAGCTGCACCACATCATTGTGTGTCTGGTGCCAGTACCATCGCCGTCTCAGCTGCCAACCATCGACGATGTCACCGACCAGATAGAGCACGTCCGATTCAGTGGCTTTCAGAAATTCCAGCAGTCGAGCGGCTTGACACCCGCTGGTGCCAAGATGAACATCAGAAATCCATATTGTGTTGAAGCGTAAAGGCTTGGGTTTCTTGAGAGGGTTTTTGTGTTTTTTTCCTGCACTCATGAAGTAGTCTCTCGCGTTCACACGCTCTCCGTTTCTTTTAGATAGTGTCTGGCATAGCGGCTATCGAGTCGTTCCAGTGGCAGCATCATGAACAGGTCTGCGCTGTGAAAATCCGGATCCCATGCCGGTTCGCCCCCAATCCACGCACCGCTGCGCAGATAACCTTTGATCAGCGGTGGAAGCGTGACTTTGCTGGCGAGGTGATCGTCATGCAAAGGGAAGGGCAGGCGTGGTGTGACTCGGTATTCAGGTGGGGCCAGATGTTCGCTGGCGAGCTGTCTGTAAATGCTGTTGATGGTATTGCCGCCATCGGCCAGACTGACACTCGCGCAGCCGATCAGGTAGTCTGCCTTTTCCCTGCGCATGCAGGCAGCCAGACCTGCCCAGAGCATCATGATCACGCCGCCGCTGCGATAGTCGGGATGAATGCAGGCACGGCCTGCCTCAAGAATGCGTGGACGCAGATGTGCGAGTCGTCCCAGATCAAATTCGCTTTCGGAGTAGAAGCTGCGTGTGTGCTGCAGACCGCGCTGTCCTAGTACGCGGTAAGTACCCACGACTTTCAGGGTATGGGTATCACGGACGATCAGATGATCACAATACTCGTCGAACTCGTCTTTCTCGAGTCCTTCGTGATTTTGCAGAGTTTCGAGACCCATGGCCTCGACAAAGACTTTGTAGCGCAAGCGCTGAACTTCGCGAACTTCCTCGGGCGTGCTGGCCAGACTCAGTGAGAGCTTGGGAAAGTTCGGGGTTGAATCCGTACCGACGGTCATCAGTCGCATCGTTCTTCCTCGTTGTTGTAATGAGGAGAGCGTAGCGACTGATTAATGCAAGACCGTGACGATTAGATTGCAGTTCGATGACAAGCAAAATTCCTAAACGAGATCAGCACCGATCAGTCCGCCATCTTTGCGTGTAATAACGATAGTCGCCGATCGTGGTCGTGCTTTACCACCGTCGGGCCAGTGACTTAGATAGCTCGCCTGATCAGCGATATTGAATTCTTTGCCATTGGTGGTTTCACCCGGATGCTGTACGTTGATGAACAATGCCTTTCCGTCGGGAGATTCGGTCAGGCCGGTGATTTCGCAATCGACAGGCCCCACCAGAAAACGGCGCAGCGAAGCTGCCTCTGCCGGCTTGCCGACGTGCGTTGTCATGGTACGTTCTTTATCTTCTTCGCGATTGGTGATGGTACGTGTAGCACCATCACCCACTTTGCCGGGTATGGCGGCGAGCAGCATGCAGTTGCTCGCATCACGATACGCATGATCATCTGTCTCTATCCACAGCAGCCCACTGCGTGCAAACCATAGCCCGTCCGGGCTGGAGAAGTCATTGTCGGCGGTGAGTGCGGACAGATTGACATGCTGGGGATCGGCGCTCGAGCGTGCGGCAAACAGAAACACATCCCACTGAAACTGGGTTGCAGCGACCCGACCTTCCTGCTCGGCCCAGCGGATGATGTGGCCATTGACATTACCCTTGCCATTCCCTTTGCCTTTGCTTTTGCCGGAATCGCCTGCATGTGTGTCGTTGTAGGCGCGAGGGTTGGCTGCATCAATTTGATCGAGCGCGCGCGAGGGATTGTAGGTCAGGGTCATATAGACCTCGCCGTTTTTGGGATTGACCGCACCCCATTCAGGTCTATCCATGCGTGTAGCGCCTGCCGCATCAGCGGCTAGACGCGCATGAATCAGCACGTCGGCCTGATCGCTGAACGAATAGCTGGCGTAATTGGCATCAATATTATTCAGGCCGAACTTCAGCTCCAGCCAGTCGCCGGAGCCATCAGCATTAAAACGTGCAGCATAGAGTTTGCCGTCGTTCAGATATTTGTCGCCAGCAGCTATGCCGCGCTTGGCATCATTTGGATCCCACACAGCGTTACTGACATATTTATAGATGTATTCATTGCGAGCATCGCAGCCCATGTACCAGACCAAGGGTTGTCCCGGAATGACTGGCCCGGGCCAGGCACCTTCATGGGCGAAACGACCCAAGGCGGTACGTTTTTTGGGGCTGGCTTCACGTGCAAAAGGATCGATTTCCACCACCCAGCCGAAGGTATTGGCGACATTGCGGAAATCATCACTGCCGTTGGCAGAGGTACCGGTGACGGCGGCATGCCATCGCCCGAAACGCTGGTCGGCTGTGTCGGGTTGCACGCTCGCCCACAAATGCTTGCCTTTGCCCTCAACGCCGTAACGACGCAGGGCGGTCAGCTCTTTGGCGCTGCGTTTGGCATTGTCGGATTCGCCGCGTTTGAAAAAACCTGCCCAGTTTTCTTCGCAAGTAAGGTAAGTTCCCCAAGGCGTATGACCATTCGCGCAATTGGCAATCGTGCCACGGGTGCGCGTGCCGGTGATCGAGTACTTCGTAATCAGCTGCGGACTGCGCGCAGCAGGGCCGGTAAGCTCCATGTCAGTGAAGGGCGTAATCCGTCGGTTCAGCGCTGAGTCCTGTTGTGTGACGTAACTGCCCTGATGCCGGCGCACTTCGACGATCGATACGCCATGGGCCAGCATCTCTTTCATCACTTCGTCTTCCGATATGCGCTTGCCATCGGCAACGGTCTCGCCCAGTGGATGCAGAAATGCGGCAGTAACGGCTTCATGGTTAAGGCAGAGCAGACCCCGCTCTGCGCGCTGCGCATCCCAGCGGCCAGATTTATCCATGCCAAAAAAATGCATGCCATCGTGATGATCCCCGGCGCGATGGCTAAAACTGCCGGCTTCGTCACTACCATCGTTCGCGTAGGCGGGAACATCGGTTGTCAGCGGATCACCTGTGGCCAGCAGCACCTGCCACTGATAGCCATTGGCGATCACGATTTTGTCGTCCACACTTTTGGGTATCGCCTGAAAATTGAGTCTCAGTGTGCGCGCAGCAGCTTGCACATCACTACTGGCTGACAAGTTCAGGCTGCCACCCAGATAACTTGCGGCTGCCGTCGCGAAACTGCCCTTAAGCAGGCTGCGTCGGGACAGACGCGCGGCGAGTACGCTTTCAAAGTCGGGGGACGCTGCCGTATCGTTAGCACTGGGTGCCGCAGTCGTGGATGAAATATCGTTCAATGCAGACCTCCAAAGGGGAACATGACGTTTTTAATATTTCAACACAAATCCGTGAATTCTCGGTGACATGCGTGTGCCATGGACTTGTCACCATTATTAAATATTTGCCCGCTACGCTCACGAAGTCAAAATTGGGTGCTCAGGGGCCGGGAATGACCCCACCAGAGGGTCCGGGCACTGACCAGATGAGTGGGTGTTTGCGTATGGATACCAGAGAAATGTTGACAGATATACCTCGGTGCCTGCCCTTGGGCCGTGCCAGCGGTATGTCGTCTTACCTTGCCGAATGCGAGGCCTTGTGGCGGCGCCAAGTGGTGCCGGAAAATGCCGTGCTGATGCTTGTCGAGAGATCGGACTATGCCGGCAATCTACTGCTGTCACTACTACGATCACAGCAACAATTAACCAACGTGCTTATCGACGACAAATTTACGTTGGCCCATGCGCACCGTAGTGTCGTAGAGGAAAAGATCCAGTTTGTCTATGCCTCTCTGAGTCTGGAATTTACGCCGCCTGAAATTCAGAGACTGCGAACATTCAAAAATGCACTACTGGTCTTCTCTGATACTGAGGTATCGGCGATCGATGGCACGCATGTTTTTCAGGCGATCTCATAAGTCACGATGGGAGTACGCGCGCTGTCCTTGATGTTGAGAGCCAGGTTATGTGGTGGCTTCGCTCTTTTGTTGCTTCTCTTGCCGGGGCTGCTCATAGCAGGCTCGACTGAAATAAGTCTGGTGCGGTTCGATACCGATCCCCTCGCTTTGCCCATCGGATGGCAAACCATTCAGCTTGAAAAGCATGTCCCACCGACGCAATACCGTTCTCTGCATTGGGATGGGGTGCATGCCATTGAATCGCAAGCCAGCCGTAGCATGGCCTTGCTTGGGCGCAGAGTGGACCTTGATCTGGCGACGAATCCCGTATTGTGTTGGCGCTGGCGCGTCGAGGATGTCTTGAAAAAAGCCGATATGAAACGCCGTCAGGGCGATGACTATGCAGCGCGTGTCTATATTGCGTTCGCATTACCCTCTGAAGCTCTGAGTTTTACCGACAAAGCAGCCTTATCCGTGGCTCGCGCACTTTTTGGCGATCGTGTGCCTGACGCGGCGATCAATTATGTGTGGGACAACCGGCACCCGGTCGATACTCGCATGCCTAACGCCTACACTGACAGAGCGCAGATGATCGTTCGTCGGACCGGTAACGCGGATGTGGGCCGCTGGGTTACTGAACGTGTCGATGTCAGAGAAGATGTCATTCGCGCTTTTGGCAGTGACAAAGCAAGGCCCATCCTGGTAGCCATTGCCTCGGATACAGACAACACGGGGGAGAGAGTACGTGCCGGATTTGCAGATTTGCATTTCGTCGGCAAGAACGACGCCTGTAATTTTTGACAGACTGACGTGGGCATCAGTGGGTACAGCCATAATTCATTTCTGACGCAACAAGCACCCGATTCCAGCTTACACCAATGGCCGCACCAGAAAGTCGATACCTATCTCTTCCCAGCTAGCTTGCTCTTTGCCGAGCCAGTATGCCAGCGTCGGGTAAGTCGAGAGCGTGCCCTTGGGCAGTTCCAGATCGATGCGCTGCCGCATGCGCAGCTTGATGTCTTCATCTGCTGGATTGATGCGCGCGTGCATGAAAATAATGCCCAGCCTTAGCGCCAGAACCGCCTTGGCCATATCCGGATCGGCAACCGTCTCACTAACTTTGCGCAGGTTACCTTTCTGTGCCAGTACCAGTGTGCTGAGTACGGCTTGTTCATGCTGGGTGAATCCTGGCAGATCGGCATGCAGAGCGAGATAGGCGCCGTGTTTGTGGAAGCCCGTGTGGGACACCACCATGCCTACCTCGTGAATCTGACCGGCCCAACTGACCATGCGTGTGAGTTCTTCGTCTTCAGGGTTGAGCTGTGCATAAAGCGCTCGCGCATTCGACTTTGCGGCTGCGGCACGCTGTTCGTCCACGCCGTGTCGCCGCAGGAAACGCTTGATGGACTCACGGCGCCGATCTTTGCTGCGGGACCGCAGATGCAGGTCCCACAAAACACCCATGCGCAAACCAGCCTCGATAGGCCACAATTGTTTGAGACCGAGTTCTTCAGACAAGCCAATCAGCACTGGCAGGCCACCCAGAATCACGCTGATGCGCTCTGGCTTGATACCCACCAGATCAATGCTGTCCTGACGCCCGCAGGCGATCAGCCAGTCTTTGAGCACGCGCATATTCTTGAGTGAGAGCGTGTAATCCCCGATGGCATTTTTTTCGATCACGTCTGCGATCGTTCGCATGGTGCCGGAGGAGCCGTAGGCGATATTCCACAGTCGAGGATGGAAGGGTTTCATCCCATCTTCAAAAACGCTTCGCGCCTTGAGAATCGCAGACTCGAAAGCCTGCTCGGTAATTTTTTGCCCACCAAAAAAGCGCGAAGCGGTGGAGACCGTGCCAATCCCAAAGGATTCGACTTCTTCGATTTCGCTTCCTTGACCCAGCACCAGCTCGGTTGAGCCACCACCGATATCAATCACCAGTCGTCGCTCGGATGCGTCATCCAGTGCGCAGGCCACCCCCATGTAGATCAGGCGACCTTCTTCTTCGCCAGAGATGACTTCGATCGGGTAGCCGATGGCTTTCTGGGCAATTTGCAGGAAGGTGCGAGCATTGCGGGCGATGCGCACGGTGTTGGTCGCGACCACGCGTACTCTGGTCAGCGGTGTGGCTTGCAGTATTTCGGAAAAGCGGGAGAGGCAGGCCACGGCCGATTGCATCGCCGATACCGTCAGGTTGCCCCGTTCATCCAGCCCGGCGCCCAGCCGAACCGGCTCGCGCGCACTATTAACGATGCGAATTTGTTCACCGTCAAAAGTGCCGATGTGGAGTCTGAAGCTGTTCGATCCAAGATCGATCGCAGCCAGCATATCTTCCGATCCCCCCAGTTAACTTTGCAAAACCAAAAACGGTAAACGCTGAATATGACCCTTTGATGACAGCTGTCTCGTCAACGGGTTTTATTTCCAGCGCAAATGTTGTTTTTTGGCACAGGGGTGATTATCGGTCAGTTTGTACTGTCCTGTCATCAAGTTGAAAAAATTGCTGGAAATAATCGCGCCCAGTAATTGAAGTCTGTGGCGCGGTCCGGCTGCGTCTGTTGCTTGATTGCGTTTGTCTAATTAATGGAGAAATTGAATGAACAATACCCCCACCGGTCTGATCGCTGCCAAACGCGTGGCTGTCGCCGTCGCCGCGGTCTGCGCTACGCTGGCTGCGCCTGCGTTTGCTGACGATGATGTCAAAGTTTTGCTTGACCTGATGCTAAAGAAAGGCGTTATTACCAAGCAAGATTATGACCAGTTCATGAAAGACAACGCGGATGCGGCGGAGAACAAGGAG
>Ga0209358_10000763_pt1 | contig 27539 bp, 51 predicted proteins | sample LauGreFa1BDMLBSN_2_FD_187574 | JGI IMG/M metagenome (GOLD analysis project Ga0209358, IMG submission 187574) | Freshwater lake microbial communities from Lake Michigan, USA - Fa13.BD.MLB.SN (SPAdes) (version 2) | ecosystem: Environmental > Aquatic > Freshwater > Lake | place: Lake Michigan, USA...
ACAGCAGTATTTGACGCTAAACTATTTAAGCCTAAAGCCACGATATGACCTTTATTACAGAGAACAACATAGCCAATCTTTATTCGGCTTTAATAGAGTTTCCTGTCTTTGACGAGTATAAACTTCCGCCTGCATCTAAAGTAGACTTCGTAGTATTGCATGACGATACTATATGCGGACAATACGAGCCACCACAATCAGGTGAGCCACATATCATTACTATTAGCACAGCACGTCATACTCATTTGTATCCAGTCTTAATGACCCTTGCACATGAGATAATCCACATGTGTGTATATTTAGACTCACCTAAAACAGACAAGTATACTAGCCATAAAGGTTTATTCTTAAAACTACAAAAACGTGTAGCCAATCATTTAGGGTTTGACCCAAAGGAGTTGTAATGTTAGGTTCAATTGTATCTTTAATTTTACCAGCTTTAGTCCCAGCATTTGCTGATGGTGCTAGAGGTCTTATTGCAAAGTTTACAGGTGGTGCAGGTGGACAACCACAAAACATTACAGAACGTATAGAGCTTATGAAAGCAGAAGCTGAAAAGCTACAGGCTTTAGCTCAATTAGATAGTGTCAATGGTGAACCTTCTAGATGGATAGTAGACCTTCGTGCATCCTTTAGATACATAATTATTAGTTCTATCATGGTGTTTACTGCTATTGTAGTATTCAACCCTGACATTGTAGGTGCTACTGTAGTCGCAGTATTCCTTGACATGACTGGAGCTTGTATGTCTTTTGTGATTGGCGAAAGAATGTACCTGACACTTAAAAAATGATAGTTTTAAACATACTTAACTTTATTGGTTTATTTATACTTAAATTTATTGTTGTTGCTTTGTTATTTGTAGCTATGGGATTCTCTATTTTATTTATGATGGCTATGCAAATCTTAACTAAAGCACTTACACATATAGACAAAAATGTTAATTGAAGTAAAAAGATTTGAATTTAAAGATACGCATACTGTAGGTAAGATGTATGTAGATGGTGTATATGAGTGTTACACACTAGAAGACGTGGTGAGAAATGGCACTAAAGTCTTGGGTAAGACTGCTATCCCTATCGGTGAATATAAACTCATTGTAGACGCTTCTGTACGCTTTAAACAAGACATGCCACACATACTAGACGTTCCTAACTTTACAGGTGTTCGTATTCATTCAGGCAACACTTCAGCAGATACAGATGGATGTATATTACTTGGATCAACATGGGCAGGTAAAGACTTTATAGGTAACTCTAAAATAGCCTATAACAAGTTCTTTGCCAAACTAAAGAAAGCTAAAACAGCTACAATTAAAATATGCTAGAGTATTTAATCTGTGATGTGCTTTGTGCTATTGACCATCTAAAATATGTATTACTCTTGCTTTTTGTATTTATAGTATATAATAGTTTATCTAAACATTAGAGACTACTATGAAAATATTACTTATTGATATAGAAGTAGCACCAAATACTGCTCATGTCTGGGGTATCTTTGACCAGAACATCTCTATAAACCAATTACTAGAATCATCTTATACCTTGTGCTATGCAGCCAAGTGGTACGGTGAGTCTAAAATTATGTTTGACTCTATTCAAAAATCTGGCAAACAAAAGATGCTAGACTCTGTGCATAAACTTCTTGACGAAGCTGATGCCATCGTTCACTACAACGGTTCTAGGTTTGATATACCGATACTACACAAAGAGTTCTTACTCTCTGGTATGCCGCCTCCAGCACCCTCCAAACAGATAGATTTATTACAAGTAGCAAGAAGACAGTTTAGGTTTGTTTCTAACAAATTAGATTATGTTGCACAGGCTTTAGGATTAGGTGGTAAGACAGAACATGAAGGACATGCTTTATGGGTCAAGTGTATGAATGATGACCGTAAGGCTTGGAAAATTATGGAAGAGTACAATAAAAACGATGTTGTGTTATTAGAAAAAGTTTATGATAAGTTTAAAGGTTGGATTAAACACCATCCTAATCATAATGCTTATTCCGCAAGTGTTTGTTGTCCAAATTGCGGTTCTAACAAATTACAAAAGCGTGGTACTTCTATTACTACAACTAGACATTATCAGAGGTTTCAATGCCAACATTGTGGGACATGGAGTCGAGCAGCGAAAGCGGAACAGTTGTCCAAAGAGTCCGTTATCAGCATTTAAGGAAAATTATGAATATAGAAAAATTATGTGAGCATATCGTAGGTAAAATGATAGTAGAAGCAGAATCCTACTATGGTGAAGATGTGCTTATTATAGTACTAGATGACGGAAGCCACATCGAAATTAGTGGTGATGGGCTTTCCGTATATTCTGAAGTACCAGAACTAGACGACTAAGAACAAATAACTACATCCTTAACTCTAGTGCATATTGTTATATGTCCATCTGGACTAACAACAGTAGTAGAGTCTGCCATAGCTTTTTCTGTTGAATACAGAGCTATAGCAGCCAATACAATCACAAAAATTATATATACTTTATTCATCATCAAACCTCTCTAAAATAGCTTCTACTTCTGGTGGATTGATAGCATCTTCATCACGCAATACTTCTACCAATTTATTTTTATACCATTCAGATTTAGCTAAATCTTCTTCTGGCCTACCTTTAAATGGGTATCTTAAATCATACTTTAATTTAGATCCTTTAAGATATCCAATAAACTCTTCTTTTGTCAAACGACTAGCAATAATATCTATTGCCTCTAAACCACCTACCAAGTAATGCTTTGGATGATTTACATTATCCATGTGATTCTCCTTTTAAAATTTACCTCTAACATACTTTAAAACTCCGTAATTATACCCACGCATTGTACACTCAATTAAAGTATAGTCAAGTAACAGTTCATCTATACGCCTACGATTGTATGCACTATGAAACTCTATTAAAAATATAACAGGAAAATGCACTAGGTTTTCTAGTATTTCAATCTCTGCACCTTCTGTATCTATCTTCATAATATCGCATGGTGGCAAGTGCTTTGCACTCATGACCTTAACTAACTCACCCTCTTTAGCTTGCTCTTCACCTTCAAACATACTAGCTTCACCACAATTATGTAACCCATAATACATCTTACATTCACCATCCTCTTTGCCTATAGCAAAGTTTCTAATGGCTATATCTGTTCCTTCTGTATTTTGTCTTAATAGATTAAAGTTTTCTTTTATAGGTTCATAACAATCTATCTTTGGCTTATCAAAATACTCATGTGCCCATACTGCAAACCCACCTACGTTAGCACCAATGTCTATAATATATGGATTTGGCATAGCACCTACTGCATACTCACCTTGAAATATCTTGCCTACATGACTAATCATATTGTTAGGAATAATCATACAAGCTTGCCGCTAAATTGATAAGTGCCTGTGTGACCTAGTTGAGCCCATGCTGCACCCCAAACCTTAATGCCATTGTCCCTAGCTAGTTTGCAGAAATGATAATCTTCACTTAATAAATGATTTTTCTCATCTATGCTAGTGGTAAAGTATTCAACAACATTGTCTCCCATATTTGAGTTGTCATTAACATCATTCATGTTATGCTTATAAGATGGGCACTTGTCTTTTAGCTTTTCAAATACCTCACGTTTAATTAACATAAAACCTGTACCACCATGTTTAATTTCAAATGGTTTATCTAAAGGTACTAACTGTGACTTAACATCACCTACCATGTTTACTACATACTCACCTGTAAAATATTTAAGCTGGTCTTGTGGCACTTTTTTTTCAATGGCATAAGCAACTCCACCCCAGTTAATTTCTTTTTTAGGGTATAAGCCACATATAATTTCTACGTCAGAGTCAATCATCTTTAATAAATCTTTTGCCTCAAACTGTATGTCAGCATCAATAAACATTAAGTGTGTAGATTCGCTTTTTAAGAAATCATTCACTAAAGTATTGCGACCTCTAGTAATAAGGCTTTCGTTGTAAAGAAATGAAAAGTATGCGTCTATGTCTTTAGCATTAAGCCATGCCTGCAGCTTAAGCATAGACTCTAAATATGTACCATAACACAACCCTCCATACATTGGTGTTGCTATAAATAGATTAGGTTTCATACTTAACTCCATGTAATTGTTCTATAATTCTTGCAAATTGTATCATTCTTTCTATTGTCATTGGCTCATATCGTGTTGGAAAAACTTTACTATAAGCACCAATTATTTGTTCTTGCGTGAGTGGTTCATAATCCACTATTAGCCTCCGTTAGTCTTTTGCTATCATATTTTTTAACATTAGTTACTTTTACAATATTTTTAGTATCTGGAATTAATGGTGTTATTGTAACATTGTGAAGTTTTAATTTAAGGTCTTTTAGCCACGACAGCTCTGTAGGTTCTGAAGTCATAAGACCAGACCATACAAGTTTACCTGTACTGTCAAACTCTTCTACAAGCCATGCTAACGGTTTCATTAATAAAATACCATCCTTCCTATGTGAACTACTTTCTTTTTATTCCAAATAAATCTCATATCTATACTATCATCATGAAAATAAAGACTATTTGCAACTGGGTTAGAATACTTCTTAAATATTAATGTGTCAAGTACAAGTAATTTAGTTTCTAAAAAGATTTTTTGGTCGGGTTTGGTTTGTTTTCCATTTACATAGTTTTCTACCCCTATGAACTGCCCACGAGCATACACAACTTCGCAGGCATCTTTGCCAAATTTTTTAGATCTAACTCTATTGGCAATCACATGAATAACTCCTAGCTTTTCTTCTAAAGATTGTGTGTTCACTTCTGTATAAACTGCTGTTGCTATACAATGAACATCATGCTCTGTAAGGTGCATATCCATTATGGTTTGTAAACATTATAAACAAGTGGATGAATAATATTTGCACCTATAATATCTATTATTTTTTTCCTAATAGAATCTTTATGAACATTGACTACAAAGCAGCATGAATCTAATAATTCGCTATTAGTAAACAACCATTTAATAGCATCTATTTTGTTTTCCAAATTAACTTTATAGTTATACTTCATATTTTTAGTCCCAAGTTTATTAGGGGCTTGTCTGTACAAAGCATCCTCTACTGCTTGCGTTAATATACATGTAAGCAACTTACCCTCTGGGGTGTGTGCCAACATACTATTATCATCAAAGTCTATAATCTCTTCCATAATGTCTCCGTATTTTCATTAGGGTAATATAAGTGTTTCTTACTTGATTTTGTATAGCAAAAACAACATAATTTTATATACAAACTACTTTGTCTTGTATCTATTACATACAAATCTGTTTGTGTAGCAAAAATCGTTAATTTTTACATACAAAGGACATAATCATGTGGACAAAACCATCAGCTACTGAAATGCGTTTCGGCTTTGAAGTTACAATGTACGTTATGAACAAGTAATAACATTTAGAGAGGGTGCTCCTAAAAAGGAACATCCTCATCTACTGCTGCTTGTTTAGGTTTAACATCACCATCTTTTACTTGTACTGTTCCAGAAATAAACTTACCGTTTTTTCCTTCACGAATCCAACCTGCAATCCTAAACTCTACACCTTCAGAATTTAAAATCCCAGTATAGTTTGGTTTTTTTGGGTTGTCCCCTTGATCGTTTTTAAACAATGTAAACGTGTTTGTGTTGTCATATTCTGCCATTTTATTTTCCTTGTGTTTTATAAAAATTTGCTACTGTTTCACCTCTAAAGTTATCAGGATTCTTTTTAATCAAAGTACCAATAACTTTATCTAACTTTGCCATTTGCTTCTCTTGCTCTTCAATATCTAACGCATGAAATGTTTCTGCATGTAACCCACTAGACGCTTTGACTAACATTTGTTTTTCTATGTCATTAAACATTATTTAATCTCCTTGAGCTTATTAATTACATCATCAACTTCTTTTAAAAACTGCTTCACTTCTACTTCTAGTTCTTTTTGATATACTAAGTCTGCTTCTATACGTTTTACAAATATTTGTAAATGCTTTGGAAACATTGGGTGATAACTTACAAAATCGCACCACTTACGACCTGTCACCAAAAGTTGAAACTGCACTTGGGGAATATATTTACTTGGAATATCTTGTGTCATCAATGTTTCAGTATGCGTACTTCCCATAGGACACTTAATCTCAAGAATACCATCATCACCAACCATACCATCAGGACTAGCACCAGCTTCCAAAGTGGGATGCTTAACGAATCCCACCTCTTCCACTCCCCCATGTTCTTGCACATACCTATCTCTAGCAAACTGCTCCCTATCTATACCGTCTTGCATTGCTTGATTAATATATGTTTCTTGCCTTTCACCTGTAAGCCTTTCGCTTACTAGCTGAATCTTGTAGTTACGTCTAGACGCAGATTCACCACTCTTAATCTTTGCTAGTACATCAGCCACACGGCTAGCTGTAACCTTGCCTAGCCGTGCTTGAAACCACTCTTCTGATCTTTGTTCCATTAGATAAAGTCCTCTGCTTTAGTATCTTTCATATTAATAACAGCACCTGCACTAGAATCAATGGCATCATGCTCTACAATCTCAAAAGCATTAGTCCATAAATATCTACGCAAGTAAGTTTGAACTGCACCTAAATTTTGAACTTCATGGCAACCCTTTAAAGCTGCTGAAGACATAGGGCATTTAAACTCAATAAATTGTGTAGCATCATTCATATCTGTAACAGTTAAGACTGCAATGTCTGTATAAAATGTGACTGTTCCACAAATACCCACCTCATTACAAATCTCTTGAATTGTAGGTAAGAAATCACCTAACTCAAAATACTTGTATCCCGCAAACTTATTATGGCCAGACTTTTTAAGGTCTGCTGTTTGTAACTTTAATCTTGCTTTCATTAACTTACTGTGTATGCTCATCTTCTTCTCTCCTGTTACATAATTTAACGTCTCTAATACTTCTTTTTGGTGTTGCTCCATCATCACTTGGTCGTAATGCTGTCTGTGGCTCATTTGCTTTCTCCCATTTGTCGTTGGACTCTTTAAGTTCTGCTGTGCATTTGCGTAATTCTTTTACTACTTCTTCTAAAGTAAGCGACATATAAAATACCCCCAAAATATTACTACAAACCACTTTATCACATAATAAAACTTTTGTGTAAACTTTTTTTGTAATCTGTCATTAGTAATAATTCTCATAAATCTATCTATCTTCATACTCTCTCCTAAACTAGAACAGTCACTATACTCCTAGTCAATTTTTATGTCAACAAGTATTTTAATAGGGGGGTATTTATCCGACTTTTATATTAGTTGACATGATTTTATATACATGTTAATATCGCTTTACGTTAAATAAAGGAGATAAAAATGACGTATCAAGAGGCTGTTTCATATTTCAAAACAAAGTACCAAATGGCAAAAGCATTAGGTTTAACAAGACAAGCTGTTCAGCATTGGTCTAAACATTTAGATAAACCTATTCCAGAGTTGCGTGCATATCAGATAAAAGATATTCTTGCTAAACAATCTGGAGGTACTACTAATGATGCCTAGGAACTGGAAAAAATTTCAGCATTATAACAACAGATGCCCACCTTGGATTAAAGTACATAATGACTTATTAAAGAATCCAGATTGGTTTGCATTAAAAGATAGTAAAAGTGCTTGGGTTTTAATAAATATTTGGTTGATTGCATCAGAAGATGTTGATGGAAATTTACCTGATAGCAGAACGCTAGCATTTCGTTTGCAAATGCGTGAAGATGAATTGAATAAACATTTATCTGTATTAAATCAATGGCTTATTGAGAATGATAGCATCATGCTAGCATCATGCAAGCAAAGTGGGGTTACAGAGACAGAGACAGAGACAGAGAGAGAGACAGATATATGTGTCAATAGATTTAATGATTTTTGGAAAGAGTATCCAAGTAATAGAAAAGTAGGTCGTAAGCCATGTGAGACAAAATGGAAAAGAAATAATTTAGATAAAATTGCTGATAAGATTATTAATCATGTAAAAGAAATGAGTAAAACTAAATCATGGAAAGAAGGTTTTAATCCTTCTCCACTAACTTACATTAACCAACAAAGATGGGAAGATGAATTACAGAAAGTTAGAAATCCATGGGATGGTGCTAAATGAATATAGGTGACGCATTAGAAAAATTAACAGTTAATAAGGAGATCATAAATGAATATTATAAAGGTGAAAGTGCAAATGCAGAATTTCTTGTTAAGAGTACGGATGTTTTTACTGAAGATGTTGTTCGATATTTTAATTCTGAAATACACTCTGGCAAATCTTTGGGCTTCGTTAAAACGGAAGATGACTTTAAAATAAGACCTGCTGAATTAACTGTGTTGACAGGAGTGTCAGGCCACGGCAAGTCAATGTTTTTGTCTCAAATTATTTTATCATTAATGAAACAAGATACTAAATGTTTAATTTCTTCTTTAGAAATGAGACCTGTATTAACTCTTGCTCGTATGGTGCAGCAAACATTAAAGTCATCAGAACCTACAGATGATTATGTTATAAAGTTTTGTGATCGAGCTAAAGAAAAGTTATATCTTTATGACCAAACAGGTTCTACTACTTCAGAAGATATGATTGCTACATTGTATTGGGGTAAACATGTCTTAGGTGTAGAAGTGTTTGTAATTGATTCTCTTATGAAGATGTCAGATATTTCTGAAGACAATTATGAAAGACAAAAACTTTTTATAGACAAACTTGCAACATCATGTAGAGATTTAAACATACATGTATTTTTGGTAGCACATACTCGTAAGATGGCAGACGAACATGTAGTCCCAGATGCTACTCATATTTTAGGTAGCTCGCATATTCGTAACTTATGTGATAACATAATTTGTGTGTTTCGCAACAAGAAGAAAGAGTATGATATTGAACATGGTGATAAAACAGAAGAAGAGTTAAAAGGGTTGCCAGATTGTGTTGTTTACTTACAGAAGCAACGTAATTATCCTGTAGAGGGTAAGTGGTCTTTTTGGTTTGATAAAAAAGGTTTAAGTTATAAGGAACGACCATGACCATAAATGAATTTATAAAATATGTTAAAAAGTTGTATGGTAAAGACGCTACTTACAAAGCAACATCTAAAGAAGGTGTAACTTTTAAATCTAAAGGATGGGATGACAAATATGATTCGGTTCGTTTTGACGAAGTACAATTACGAAAACTTGATAACAAAGATTAAGGCTCTTGACTTAACTAAAAGGTGGCGTGTGAATATTAGCGAAGAAAAAGTTGTGAGATCACTAGAGCAAAATGAAAGGTTGTGGTCGCTATATGGGTCAATTGCTAATTATATTGGTGAAGACCCAAGCACAGTACATGAGTTGTTAGGTTATAAGTTCCTACGTTACCAAACAGAAATAGCTGGTAATCCTGTAGAGTTAATTAGGTCAACAACAAAGCTAGATAGTAAACAGATGGCACAGTATCAAGAAGACTGTGAAAGGTGGGCGTCTACTCTCGGCTGGAGTTGGGAACTATGAGGCAACCAATTATAGATGGCATAGTTATATTTTGCATCGTATGGTTTGTTGGTGGTGTTGCTAAACTTATTAGGTATTTTTATGAATTATCGTAATAAAAAATTGTTAGAAATAGTGCGTGAGTTTCCATGTGCTATGTGTGGTAAAGAAGACGGAACAGTATGTGCTGCTCATTCTAATCAATCAAGAGACGGAAAATCACTCGGAATGAAGGCAAACGACTATCGTATCGCTAGTTTATGCTATACATGTCATGATATGATAGACAACAATAAAGAGTTAGATAGAGCAGAAAGAATTGAAGCATGGGAGCAGGCTCATCGCAAAACTATTGGTTGGTTGTTCGATAAAAATTATTTAGGATTAAAATGATAAAAGTTTTATCTTTGTTTGATGGTATTTCTTGTGGAAGAATTGCTTTAGATAAATTAGGCATTGATTGTGAGTACCATGCTTTTGAAATAGATGAAAGAGCAAAACAAGTATCTAAATCTAACTATCCTAATTCACATTATTATTCTGATGTATTTGAATGTAATGGAAATGATTTTCAAGGGGTTGATTTATTATTAGGCGGATCACCTTGCCAAGATTTATCAGCAGCTATGAAAAACAGAACAGGATTAGCTGGACAAAAGTCTTCTTTGTTTTTTGAATATTTAAGAATTTTTCAAGAAACCAAACCAAAATATTTTTTATTTGAAAATGTTGGTGGTATGAAACAAGAAGATAAAGATGTTATTAGTATTTTATTTAAAGAAGAACCAATTAGAATTAATAGTAGTTTGGTATCACCAGCATTAAGAAATAGATTGTATTGGACTAACATACCTAACGTAGATCAACCACAAGATAAAAATATTAAACTTAAAGATATTATTGAGAGTGGTTATGTAGATCGTGATAAAGCTAGAGCTTTATTATCTTCTGATTCTAGGCCATTAACTAGCAAAGATAAAATGGTAAGAAGATATCGTCAAACAGGTTTTACTACATTAATATTTGAAGATAAAGATTTATCCCAAGATAGTTGTAGGTATATGACGCAAACAGAATTAGAAAGATGTATGACTATACCAGATGGATATACAAAAGTTTTAAATAGAAATCAAGCTGCACATCATTTAGGAAATGGATGGACTGTTGATGTAATAGCACATATATTAAAAAATATGGAGAAGTAAATGGGGAAAGGATCTACAAGAAGGCCATTGTTAATTTCTGAAACAGAAGTAGAAGATAATTGGAATAAAATATTTAAAAAAGATTACGAATACGAATTAAACAAGTCTAGTGGTGAAGTAGAAAAGCGTTTTCTAGATGGCATATCTAAACCTAACGAAAGTCAATTTAATGGCGACAAGCCCAACACAGTTAAGCCTTAAGAAGTTGAGAGCAGAAGGATACCTTGTAGCTATTACAGAGAAATGGAATCACTTTTGTAAAATTCGCCAAGACATGTGGGGGTTTTGCGATCTCCTTGCTATAAAAGAAAATGAAATTTTAGCTGTTCAAACTACATCTGCTAGCAACATGTCAGCAAGAGCTCATAAGATTGCTGATAGTGAAAATGTAGGAATGGTTAGAAAGTCTGGAATAAAAATACATATTCACGGATGGGTAAAAAATGGTAGAAAATGGGAATGTAAGGTAATGGATGTATCATAAGGAAAAATATGGAAGCTAAAGTTAGAGATTATAATGTTCAAGGTCGTTTAGTTAATGTAGAAAAAATGCGTAATTTAATTTTAGATGCGTTAGACAATAGATCATTAACCATTGCAGAGTTATCTAAAGAAATGGGTATGGAACACAGAAGGGTTCAATATGTTGTATTAAAAATGAAAAACTTAGGCATGTTAGACTCTACAAAACGTGAGCAACAAGGACAAGATAAAATATACAAATATTTTAAGCCACAAATTAATTTATTACAAGAAATATTACATCCTATGCCAGACTTTAGCGATAGGATTAAAAGTATCTATATCCACACAGAAGAGGAAGCTAATGCACATAGATAGACTGAAACAGATACTTGATGACTGGGCTTTATGGATGCACGCACCTAGTCACAAACTAGGCTACCCAAGTAAGTCTATTGGCATGATTAATGGTGGTGAGTCTACTAGCGAAGCCTTTGAAGAAATGGTATCAGAGATGGATATAACCAATGTTAGAACAATTGATGCAATTATAAGCAGCTTACCTAGCGATCAGAAGGATGCAGTCTACGCTAGATACCTAAAGACTTCTAAATACGATGACTATGAATACCAGTTAAGCCTTGCTTTTGACAACATGCTATCTATGGCTTCAAGGCGTATAGTCGCTTGACACGAGTATTTAACTATGCTATAATTCGCCTGTTGGGATAGTCTCGCCCATACTCTCCGTACTTTTAAACCCTTGAAATATGGGGTTTTTTAAGCCCTTGAAATATAGGGCTTTTTTATTAAATCTAATTTTCACCGTGTGGAAAAACAGAAGTAAATCCGATTTTTACCGTGTGACTTTATAGAAGTAAATCGGCCAAATATATATACATAAAAAAAATAGATCGAGAATGAGAATCATTCTCATTTAGAATCATGAGGCCTTGAAAGATAAGGATAATCAAACGATCCAAGATTGATCCGAAGATCACCACCAATTCCATGATAAATAGCATCTAAAATCATCAATGGCCGATCCGAGAATTGATCTTGGAAAGTCGATCTAGTTGTTTCAACATAATTTGAATATTTGGCTTTAAATAATCCCTTTTTGATCGATCTTCGATGATTCGATAAGAAGTCAATATTTGATTCAAAAATAAGTAAAATTTTACTCTGGTTGTGTGATTTTAAATAATATTTCGCATTTATAGGCGACAAAATACCATTTAAAATAACATAAGGTGACTTTAAAGCGATCTTTTTTGTTGAGTTGATAGTTGATCCTTAATTAAAGATAAAAGCCTCTTAAAGAGGCCTTTATGTTGAAAATAGCTTTTTCGATCAAAATGGAATTTGATCTAAGCGATCCATCGGATCATCATTCGAATAATATGGATCATTTATAGCATCCTCATAATAGGCCATTTGAGAAATAAGATCCTCGATCATAATCGCAAGATCTTTTGGATCGGATTTTTTTACCAATTCCAAAATTGATCGATAATCCAAATATTTTAGATCCTCGAAAGAAGTTGATCCAATATCATTGGGATAGTAATAATCCCATTTTGAGATCTTTTCTTGAGGCTCTCTTTCTTTTGTGAGATCAATTTGATCCCATTGGATTGAGATCATTTTATCTCTTAACTTTAAAACATGATTTACATCGAGAGTTTCTTTATTTGAATGCTCTGATTGATATCCAATCGAAACATTCGAACATTCTGAGATGATATGAGTATATTCGGCCGTGTCTGTATAAATACCACCATCATCCAAAATATAACCCATTCCGAGAAGATCGGCCATGTGCTGCGAGAATCGATCCGAGGCACATCTACCATAAGCTTGGTGAGTAATGATTGAAGTTGTACCTTTACGATCAAAGGCAATCGCATGAGTGAATTGTTTGAGGAAATCCTCGTGATTTAAAGCCATGCTTTTTGATCCGATACATCCTTTCTCTTCACCTCGATGAAAGATGTAAGTTCCTTCGATATCGGCCTCGATCATTTCGAGCAATAAGAAAATTCCTCCACCATCATCACCACCTAAACAATCGGAAGATTCATCGACAAAAGCAATATTGAAAGTGTCGCAATAAACATCTTGATTAATTTGAGTTGGATTGGATCGGTGCATTGTGTCAATGTGACATGACCATAAAATATTTTGCTTACATTTTGGATTGTGATTGTCATATACAAAGGCGATTACTTCACCATTTGGATCGTGGAAAGTTTGAAAGTTTGCTAAGTACTTTTTAATGAAAGCCTCTTCGCCTTCCGAATTATGCTCTCTTCGGAAAGTTAAGATGTCGAGAAGTTTATTCATTTGGTTGATCCTTATTAAATAATTTTGATCCATCAATATCATTCGGCCTTGATGGGTTTGGATAAGATGATTCGATAATCAGTCCTTCTTTCTCTTCCTCTTCGAGTTCTTCCTGAAGAGTTGTGAAATCATCATGATGACAAGTTGATCCATCGGAAAGAGTTGCAACATCTTCTCGATGAGCGTAATTATTCCCATCTAAATCTTCGTGATCGATAGGAAGACAATAAGATTCATGAATAAGGCCTCGTGAAGTATAGAAAAGTTCATCGCTTGGATAATATGTATCGCTTTCTTCACATAGATAAATTTCATAATCGCTCAAACACTCTTCGGTGTAAAACTCACCTCTTACTTCGATGACTTCATCTTGATGTACATAATCCTCATTCCCTCGTGTATGAGCAATATAATAGTGCTCTTGACAATCTTCACAAATAGTTCGATCGTGATATTCGGAATAGACAACATCTGATTCGGCGCAGCGATCGTTGCAATCATCGCAAGTCATACTCTCTTGATCGTTGGCGAAGCCATCGGTTTCATTGAGTTGAAATTGATCGCCGTAACCAATAAGAATATAATCTTTACCATCGAGAGTTTTAATTGATCCTCGTTGATCCGTTGGATCACTATCATTTCCAAAATCAATGTAAGGTGCTATGTAACCATTATTTTTTTGAATTGCATCAAGAAAAACTCCATTAAGATTGGATCGATCTTCGTATCCTAAACTCTTAAGAGTGTCGAGTAAAAATCGGCCTTCGGGATATCCATTCGGATCAGGATAAACTCGAATCCATGCTTTCTCATCTTCTCTCACAATGCAACGAGCGAGGATAGTTTCATGATCCATCATGTAAGCAAGTCTCAAAACACTTTGATCGTTGGCATAAACTCGAACGGAATCACAATCGGTCATACATGACATGCTTTCACTTGATCTAGGTTTCTTTCGAGATTTTTGATAAACATCAATCCATCCTTGAGGATCGTTTGATTCTATGAATTTAACATTCCATCCTTTTCGAGATTGAATGAATGAGGCATGAGCCTCGACACAAGATTTAATATCGGCCTCCGATAGATTGAAATACTCTCGGAAAGTTGAGAGATATTTTCCAAGTTTCGTTCGGATCTCTTTCTTTATTCTTAAATGGTGAAGAGTTGGATAATAAGCAATCATCATGGGATCGACTTCGGATTGATGCACATTGTGTAAAATTTGAGCAAGCATTAGATTATCACTTTCAATCTCATAATTTCTAAATGGTATTTTTATCCATTCATTGTTTTGATATTGATCTCTTATAAATAGGATGTTAGGCTCAATTGATTGGAGCTGTGAATCGGTGCAATTCTCTCTTAGTTTATTGAGATAATAAATTGATTGAGTAAGTAATGATCTATCATCCCTTTGATCTTGGTATTTTTTAATCACTGATAAAGCCATTGAAATGTCATGGCCTAATTCTTTATAAAATTCCTTACTTTCTTTAATGTGTCGAGGAAGTAATAAGAAACGGCCTTGAGAATAACGGCCTTTGATGTGATCGAGTTTGAGATTATCTTGAATAAATTGTTGAATGTCGTATTTATCGACACCAATGAGAGTTGAATAAGTCGCAAGTCGAGAATGAAGTTGCATGATTAAAATCCTCCCAATAACAAAACAAGCCATGAATAGAATGAGATCATTCCTAAGAATGAATAAATAAAGTATTTAAAAAGTTGATTCATTATTTAATCCTTTCAATTTCGAAGTTGTCATTAATATGTGGCCTGTTATAAAAATCATTATCTTGAGAGATAAAATCAATCCAATCCGATAGCTGAGTATCATCAAAGAGATTAGTTGTCGCATATTTATTAGTTAATGTTTCTTTACTATGGATCTCTACAATCTCGAATGAAGAGTGACCGATGAAATAAATATTATTAATTGAGTGACTTCCATTCCATCGACATAAGAAGAGAGGCTCAATGATAGATGAGAGATTAATTCCTTCCTGATTGTAATCATCGAGGAAGTGAGTTGTGATGTTAGTCATGAGAATGATTCCTTTTATAATATTAAGAGTTGAAAATAATACTTCTTTTATCCTGTAAAAAATAAGTTGCTATGTGCTTATCATAGGAAAGATCACCATCGGATGATCCATTGATTAAATAATACATTTTTAATCGAACCTTTGATAAATATCCATTTTGATTCAATTCACCATTCACTACTTTATAAGAATGATAGATATTGGAAGATCCGTACTTATTAATTAAAACTTTCTCAAGTTCGATTTTATTCATATTAGTTCCTTTTTTAGTATTTTTAATGGTTTGAGGCTTTCACAATCGCTCTATAAACGATTATTTCTTTATGGGTGATACCTTAGTATCCCTATTATTTATGGTTTTGTTTACTTGATCGATGTATCGAGTTGCATCTTTATATTCCTTCGATGTGTCTCGAGTTAAATGTTTAGTGAGAAGTGCATCGAGGTATCGAGGATATGAATTTTTCTTATTCATTATTAGTTCCTTCTTTAAGTTGAGGATATTCATGAATGAGCCAATCGAGCAATAATCTTTCACATTCCTCAAGAGTTGTTTCGTATTCACTTCTCTCAAGGATGAGATAGTAAGTATCTTTAATTCCTGTCTTTTCGATATAGTAGGCATTGAGATATTGAAATCCTCCATGATTATCGACATCTTTGATCCACCAATTGAAATCACTTGGAATCTTATCTACCTTTTTCTTAGATGAGTAGAAAGCATCTTTAAGTTCGTTGAGTGTTGAATACATATATAGTCCTTTAAGTGTTAAGAGTTTGATAAGTGTAAAGCATATTTCACTAATATAGTAATTAATCGGAGTTATAAAAAGGAATTAAGCAAGATAGGCATAATTACCTGTTTCATTAATATAGCGTTTGAGTACCATTAAAGCCTCATGAAGAGACCTATAAGAGCCAATCAATTGGTTATTGCTATCGAGTATTAAATACATCTTGATCCCTTTCTAATTTGAGTTGATATAAGTCATCAATCGTTGAGGAATGATGAGTGCTGCACTCTGGTATTTTATCCATTTGGAGTTGATCCATGAGATCGATCAGGTGATTAAGTGTGTCTTGATCCATTGTGATTCCTTTCTTTAATAGTCAATTAATCTTGACACTCGGAATCTACCATAATAATAGGTGAAGATTTCTTTACTATCTAAAATAAATATATAGACAAGGTGTAAAAAGTATGAGCAATAAAGATCTGGAGTTGAATGATAATCATTCGCATATAGACAATGAAGTCTCAGTTGAGGGAGTGATCGATCAAGTTGATCTATCGACATCCGAGATCGTAGAGGCCGAGAAGGATGAGGAAAGGAAAGTAGGAAGACCCGTACACCTTCCAGATGTGACCACCCGAAATAAAGTTTTTATGTTAAGCACAGTAGGGACACGCCACGAAGATATAGCCACAGTACTAGGCATTAGTGCAGATACCTTGACTAAGTATTACCACGATGAATTAGCTAAAGGTCGTATTGAAGCCAACGCTTCTGTAGCAGAGACTTTGTTTAAGCAAGCTAAAGAAGGCAACACTACAGCTATGATCTTCTGGTTGAAGTCAAGAGCTAAGTGGAAAGAAACATCGCAACATGAGATTAGTGGTAATCCTGATGGAACTCCTGTTGAAGTAAAGATTGTGACAGGAATAGATTAGACCCCCCACCCCCTTTTTTTTAAAAATCGAAAACCCAAAGTTATTTGAAACGTTAGTACCCCAATTTTTTATAGGAGCATATTATGCCAATGGTCGGAAAAATGAAGTTTGCTTACACAGAAAAAGGTAAGAAAGAAGCTAAGTCTTATGCTAAGAAATCAGGTAAAAAAGTAGTTGCTAAACCTGCAAAGAAGGGCATGAAAAATGGCTACTAAGACTGGACTCTATGCCAACATCAACGCAAAGAAAAAACGTATTGCTATGGGCTCTGGTGAGAAGATGCGTAAGGTAGGCTCTAAAGGTGCACCTACAGCTATGGCATTTAAACAGTCAGCAAAGACAGCTAAGAAGAAATGATTAAGAAGGGCAAGGAAACATTCTCAGGTTATAACAAGCCTAAAGCTACACCTAGCCATCCTACTAAATCACACGCTGTATTGGCTAAAGAAGGTGACACAGAGAAACTTATACGCTTTGGTCAAAAGGGTGTGAGTGGTGACAAAACAGATACAGCAAGAGCCAAGTCTTTTAAAGCTAGGCATGGTAAAAACATTGCAAAAGGTAAGATGTCTGCCGCATATTGGGCTAACAAAGTAAAGTGGTAATTTATTAACTAGGAGGCGATGACCCTATATGGAGTCGCAAAGCAAAACTTTAGATACTGGGTATAGACCACGAGTCCCCCAAAAACTGATACACAATGCAGTCAAAGATCATAGGTTTGTGGTAGTAGTAGCACACAGACGTATGGGAAAAACTGTATCTGCTATTAATCAACTTATACATAGTGCACTTACATGCACAAAAAAAGAACCTAGATACGCATATGTAGCTCCTACATACAATCAATCTAAACGTATTGCATGGGACTATCTTGTAAACTATACAAGACCTCTAGGTGCTAAAGTAAACATTGCTGAACTTCGTGTAGACTTTATGGGTAGACGTATCTCACTTTATGGTGCAGATAACCCAGACTCACTTCGTGGTATTTACCTCGATGGTGCAGTTATTGACGAAGTAGGTAATATCAATCCATCCGTCTTCAGTGACATCATCCGACCTGCGTTGACAGACCGACTAGGTTTCTGCGTTGCTATGGGTACGCCCAAAGGCAACAATCACTTTAGAGGGTTGCGAGATAGAGCCGCTGAAGGACAGGGATGGAAACTACTAGAGTTTAAATCTTCGGACACTAAACTACTAAACGAACAAGAATTAGCAGCAGCCCGACTTGAAATGGGTGAAGATAAGTTTATGCAAGAGTTTGAGTGTAACTTTAACTCTCCTGTAGAAGGTTCTTACTATTCTAAACTTATAAATGAAATAGAAGAAAAAGCACACATGACGGAAATACCTCGTGATGACTTGTGTCGTAACTACACAGCATGGGACTTAGGTATGTCTGATTCTACAGCTATCTGGGTAGCCCAACTTACAGGCAAAGAAATACGACTTATTGACTATATGGAAAATCATGGTCAAGGATTAGATTACTATGTGTCATGGCTTAAAGATAATGACTATGCACACTTTACACACATACTACCGCATGACGTAGAAGTAAGAGAATTAGGTACAGGCAAATCTCGTAGGGAGACTTTAGAAGATGCTGGTCTTACTATTGTTACTGCTCCTCGCCTTAATGTTGCTGATGGCATACAAGCAGTTAGACGAGTAATTCCTAGATGCTGGTTTGACCCAAAAGCAAAACAAGGTCTAGATGCACTACGAAACTATCGTAGACACTATGATGAAAAAAGAGCTGTATTCCATGATAGACCATTGCATGATTGGTCATCACATGCTGCTGATGCTTTTAGATACCTTGCTACAGGATTAGACGAAAGCCCTACTGAAGTGTGGAATAAACCGATTAACGTAAATACTAAATGGATAGTTTAATGGATGAAAATAAATTAAAGTCGATCATTGAATCTGAAATAGATAATGCCTTAGGTTTTATTGAAACAGATACTACAGACGAAAGACAAAAAGCACTAGAGTACTATCTTCGTGAGCCTTATGGTAATGAAATAGAAGGTAAATCACAAATTGTTACTGGCGAAGTAGCAGAAGTAGTAGACGGTGCACTCCCACAACTTATTCGTGTATTTACATCCTCTGATAACGTAGTTGAATTTCAACCAGTTAATGATGGGGATGAACCATTTGCTAAGCAAGCTACAGAATATTGTAACTGGGTATTCTATAAAGAGAACGATGGTTTCTTAATCCTACATAATTGGTTTAAAGACGCACTTTTACAAAAGACAGGTGTAGTTAAAGCCTATTGGGATAACAAACAAGACGTTACTAAAGAAAAATATGAGAACTTATCAGACGATGAGCTCCTTATGCTTATGCAAGACCAAGAATTTGAGGTTGTTAGCCAAGAAACTATAGAAAATAGTATAGAAGTCATAGATCCTATGACAGGGATGCCAGCAGTAGACCCAATGACTGGTATGCCGATGATGCAAACTAACAGAACGCATAACGTTAAAATTAAAAAGACTGTAAACAAGGGTTCAGTGGTTGTAGAAAACATACCACCAGAAGAATTTTTGATATCTAAACGTGCAAAGACTATAGAAGACTCACCTTTTGTAGCTCATCGTAGACAAATGACTCGTTCAGAGCTTATTGCAATGGGTTTTGATAGAAAAATTGTAGAAGGTCTCTCTGCTGGTGATACATTAGAGTTTAGTCCTGAAAGAATTGCTCGTTATACTCGTGGCGAAGAGCCAAACTCTATGGGTTCACAAGATGAATCTATGGAAATCATAGAAGTGTACGAATGTTACATCAAAACTGACTACAATAATGACGGTATTGCTGAATTAAGACGTGTAGTATACGCTTCTCATGAGATTTTAGAGGATATGGACTGTGATTATGTACCTTTCCACTCTATTTGCCCAATTCCTATCCCACATAAGTTCTATGGTCAGTCTTTAGCAGACAGAGCATTAGACTTACAGCTTATCAAGTCTACAGTTGTAAGACAAATGTTGGATAACCTCTACCTTACAAACAATTATCGTGTAGGTGCAGTAGAAGGACAAGTAAACCTTGATGATTTACTAACATCTACAGCAGGTGGTGTGGTTCGTATTAAGAATCCTAATGCCATTGTGCCTATGACTGTTCAATCTAACGTAGCACAGTCTTTCCCAATGCTAGAGTACTTAGATGGCATACAAGCAAGACGTACAGGGGTATCAGATTCACAAAATGGTATTGACCCTAACATACTACAAAACGTAACGGCTGCTGCTGTGTCAGCAATGTCACAAGCAAGTGCAGGTAAGCTAGAATTAATAGCCCGTATATTTGCAGAAACAGGTGTTAAAAGCCTTTTCAAAGGAATCCTACAGTTACTATGCAAGTATCAAGATAAAGAGCGTGTGATTCGTTTAAATGGCAAATTTATACCATTTAATCCAAGAGAATGGAACGATCAATACAATGTTTCTATTAACGTTGGCTTAGGTACAGGAACTCGTCAAGAGCAACTTGCTACTATGCAAATGATTCTTTCTAAACAAGAAGAAATTATACAAGGTTATGGACTTTCTAATCCACTTGTCTCTATCAAACAATACAGAGATACATTAGCTAAGTTTATTAATATGGCTGGATTTAAAGATGCTACTGCATTTATGAATGAAATTACTCCAGAACAAAATGCACAGTTATCACAACCTACTCCTAAACAGCCTGATTCTAATGTAGAAGCTACACAAATCTTGGCTCAGGTAGAGCGTGAAAAAGCTGATCTTAGGTCTAGAACAGAGATGTCTAAATTAGATTTAGAACGTGAACAAATGCAATTAGACAATGCTCGTAAACAACTTGAATTACAAATGCAAGAAATGAAAATACAAGCAGACGCAGAGAATAATGCAGAAAAAACTCGTGGTGACCAAACTAAAATTATTATAGAGGCATTATCTAAGTTTAATGAAATGCAAAAAGGCGATATGAATGTCGGATAAAACACAAGCAATAGCTAATTTTTTAAACGATAAGTATTTCCAAGAAGTCATTAAAGAAATAACAGATAACCACTTACAAACTATTATTAACTCTAACCAAACGGATTACGAAGTTAGAGAACAAGCATACAACCGTATAGCTTGTATAAACGAACTCATCAATACTCTTGAAGGCATTGCTAAAACTAGCGATATTAAGAGTAAACGATGGAACATATTTTAGACAATTCTAAAATGGGCTACCACCCCTAGTGGAAACATAGGAAATAAAAATGAGTGAAACAACCATGACTCCAGAAGATGGAAGTGGCACGCTTACAGTAGGACAAGCAGCCAATGCGTTTGAAGGTTTAATGAATACACCAGCGAACTCGAAAGAGGAATCAGAAGGTGTAGAACAAGAATCATTAGAAGCAGAAGCTCTACAAGCAGAGCCACAAACAGAAGAAACTGAAGAAGTTGAAGAAGTAGAGGCTACTGAAGAAGAACAAGAAGATACAGAAACTGAAGAAGAGGAACAACCTCGCTACAAGGTAAAAGCTGCTGGCGAAGAAAAGGAAGTTACCCTTGATGAATTAGTTAAAGGTTATCAACTTGGTGCTGACTACACTAAAAAGACTACTGAAGTTGCTGAACAACGTAAGGCTAATGAAGCTGAACGTGCAGCAATAGAAGAAGCCAAGTATGCGAGAGATACATATGCTCAACGTTTGCAAGCTATAGAGCAATTTATAACTTCACAGACGCCACAGGAAGATTTATCTTACCTAAAGGAAAACGACCCTATCGGATATGCTGTTAAAGTGGCTGAACTTTCTGAAAAGAAAGACCAACTTAATGCTATAAGAGCCGAGCAGTACAGAATTGGACAAATCCAACAATCTGAACAAGCTCAAGCCATGCAACAAAGAGTTGCAGAAGAAGCACAAAAGCTAACCGCAATCCTACCAGAGTTTTCAGATCCAACCAAAGGCGAAACAGTCCGTAAGGAAATTCGCAACTATGGCAAAACGCTTGGGTTCACAGACGAAGAGTTATCTCAAGTCTATGACTCTAGGCACGTTGTTACTTTGCATAAGGCTATGATGTATGACAAATTACAAAAATCAAAGCCATCAGTAACCAAAAAAGTCAATGAAGCACCTAAAATGCTAAAGGCTGGTTCTGCTAATACAAAAGCAAATAACAATGAAACGATAAAGAAACAATCACAGCAGTTGCGACAAACAGGCAGAGTCCGAGATGCCGCAGCTTTATTTGAACAATTTTTAGAATAGGAAATTAAATCATGGCAACGTATCAAACCTATACCTCTATCGGTAATAGAGAAGATCTAAGCGATGTTATTTATAACATCTCACCTACAGAAACTCCATTTATGAGTTCTGTTGGTAAAACAAAAGCAACAGCAACATATCACGAATGGCAAACTGATTCACTTGCAGCAGCAGCAGCTAACGCTGTAGTTGAAGGTGCAGCAGCTTCTGACATTACAGTAACTCCAACAACACGAGTAGGTAACAGAACTCAAATTTCTGAAAAGACAATTAAGATTTCTGGCACTATGGAAGCAATTAACAAAGCTGGTCGTAAATCTGAAAAGGCTTACCAACTTGCTAAAGTTTCTAGTGAACTTAAACGTGATATGGAAAAAGCACTTTTAAACAACACAGTTGCATCAGCAGGTAATGCTACTACAGCTCGTACACTTGGTGGTTTACAAACTTGGTTAAATTCTAACTACGTTGGTGGCACTAACGGTACTGCTGGTTCATTAGGCACTACAGCTCGTGTATCTGGAACTGACGCAGCTTTCACAGAAGCAATGATTAAGTCAGCAGTTAAATCTGCATATACTAATGGTGGTACTCCAACCATTCTTATGACAACTCCAACACAAAAAGTAAACATTTCAGCGTTTACTGGTGTTGCTGCTCAACGTTACATGGCTCCAAGTGACAAACCTACAACAATCATCGGTGCAGCTGATATTTACTTATCAGACTTCGGTACATTATCTGTTGTTCCTAACAGATTCATGACTGCAGATTCTGGTGATAGCGGTGAAGTAGCATTTGTTCTTGACCCAGAGTACGCAGCAGTTGCATATTTACGCCCATTCCAAACAAATGAATTGGCTAAATCTGGTGACGCAGATGTAACTCAACTTTTAGTAGAATATACATTAGAAGTTAAGAACCAAGCTGCTCACGCAATCATTGCTGACTTAGCAGAGTAGTTATAACTTAATGGAATTTATTCCGTTATTGAGTGCAGAGGTTGTAGGTCATACTTACACCTCTGTCATTCTTTTTATAGTGACATTTTAATATGCAACCTACAACATTTAGAACAAACGTTGTCCATAATACTGATGATGGTTTAGTGATTGAAACTAGACAAGACATTACAGATATTATTGAGGACAATCACAATCAACGCAAATATACAGATAAACGCACTCGTTGGGGTGATGATATATTTGATAACAAGATAGCAAGTATTCCTATGACTGTCTTTGACGAATTAAACAAAAAAGGTATTATGCGTGGCTTCCATGTCATAGACCAAAAAGGCTTTAGAAAATTTCTTAATGACCCAGATAACAAAGTGTTTCGTACACGAGAAGGCACAGTATAATGGCATTTACAACATACACAGAACTAAAAGCATCTGTAGCTGACTACTTGGCTCGTACAGATCTAACAGCACAAATCCCAGACTTTATTACACTAGCAGAAAAAAGACTTAAAAGAGATTTGCGTATTAGACAAATGCTTAAAGTCGTAACAGCTACTACAACAGCAGGTGATGGTACAGTAGGATTGCCTAGTGATTTCTTATCTATGCGTGATTTACATGTATCTACTAATCCTGTAACGCCTATAGAGTATTTAAGTCCTAGTAACTTTTACGCTAACGCTAGAACAACAGAGTCAGGTAAACCTTCTAAATATTCAGTACTAGCATCAGAGTTTGTTTTTGCACCTGTACCTGATAGTGCTTACACACTTTCTATGTTGTATTACGCAGCACCACCAGAATTAAGCTCATCTGTATCTTCTAATGTATTTTTAGTTACTTGCCCAGATCTACTTCTTTATGGTGCATTAGGTGAAGCAGAACCTTACTTACTAAATGACGCAAGATTACAAACTTGGGCTTCTCTTTATGACAGAGCTATAACAGCTTTATCATATTCAGATGATTCTAGTGAGTATGGAAGTAGTCCATTAACAATAACAATAGCATAGGAAAATATCATGGCAGAAATGAGCAATTATTTAGAGAACGCTTTAATTAACGTAACTCTACGAGCAACATCTTACACAGCACCTACAACAGTATATGTAGCATTATATACAACAGATCCAACAGACGCAGACACAGGCACAGAAGTTACTGGCGGTAGTTACGCTAGAACAGCAGTTACCTTTGCTGCACCATCTAACGGAGTTTCAACAAACTCTGCTGACGTAACCTTCCCTACTTGCACAGCAGCATGGGGTACAGTTACACACATTGGTTTAAGAGATGCTTCTACAGCAGGTAACCTTTTATATCATTCACCACTAGACGATAGTAAGAGTGTAGGTATAGGTGATGTATTTAAGATAACCACAGGCAATTTATCAGTTACATTAGCTTAGTTCTATCGTAACTAAAAGGAAAACAAATGGCATTAATTGTTAAAGATAGAGTTCAAGAAACATCTACCACTACAGGCACAGGCACGCTTACCCTAGCAGGTGCAGTTACTGGATTCCAATCATTCTCAGTCATAGGTAACGCTAATACGACATATTACGCTATTGTCATGGATAATAGTTTTGAAATAGGTATTGGCACATATACATCTTCAGGCACTACTTTATCTCGTGATACTGTATTAGAGTCTAGCAATGCTGGTTCTCTAGTAAACTTTAGTGCAGGAACTAAAAATGTATTCTGTACTTACCCTGCTGAAAGAGGTATTTATGCTGATGCTAGCGGTAATGCTATTGCTCTTGGAACACCAGCTTCAGCTACGCTTACTAATGCTACAGGACTACCTTTAACTACTGGCGTAACAGGCACGCTTCCAGTAGCCAATGGTGGCACAGGAATTACAAGTTTAGGCACAGGCGTTGCAACATTTTTAGGCACTCCATCTAGTGCTAATTTAATTAGTGCTGTTACAGATGAAACAGGTACTGGTAGTTTAGTATTTGCTACTTCACCTACTTTAGTAACTCCAATATTAGGCACTCCAACTTCAGGCACAGCTACTAACTTAACTGGCTTACCTCTTACTACAGGGGTAACAGGCACACTTCCTATTGCTAATGGCGGTACTGGCACAACCTCTACTACATTTACAAACTTAACTACAAACGTAACAGGCACTCTACCAGTAGCTAATGGTGGAACAGGTGTAACATCATCTACAGGCACTACAGCAGTTGTATTATCTACTAGCCCTACTTTAGTTACTCCAGTATTAGGTGTAGCTACAGCAACTTCTGTAAACAAAGTAGCCCTTACAGCACCAGCTACAGGATCAACCCTTACAATTGCTGATGGTAAAACTTTAACTGCAAGTAACTCGCTTACTCTAGCAGGCACAGATGCCACTACAATGACATTCCCAGCTACAAGTGCTACAGTTGCAGGTTTAAGTATTTTAGAAACATTCACAGCATCACAGCGTGGCACAGTCACTACAGACAATGATGGTTCGTTTGATATGAACGTCACTAACAACTTTAAATGCACACCTACAGCTACATTTGCTCTTACATTCACTAATATCACAGCAGGTCAATCAGGCTATGTATTATTAGTAAACACAGGTGGCTACACTGTCACAGCAGCAGCAACTACAAAAGTAAATACTACATTCTTAACTACAGTATCAGCAGCAGGTACATACCTATTATCCTACTTTACAGATGGCACTAATGTATATGTAACTACTGGTGGGATAATGGCATAATGGCTATTTTAAATAATAGTAATGCCATCTCTAGTGGTAGCTATAATATAAATAACTCACTTCGTTTTAGAAGTAGTGCATCTGCTTATCTTTCAAGAACACCAAGTGCTGGAAATAGGCAAATAATGACTTACTCTTTTTGGGTTAAAAGAGGTGCTATTACAGGAGATTATAATTTAACAAATGCTACTACTGATGCAAGTAATAGTGCAACATTTTATTTTAATAGCTCTAACAGCCAAACATTTGATGTATTTTTAAGAGTTGCTGGAACAAACTATTCTGTTACTACATCTCAAGTATTCCGTGATCCTTCATCTTGGTATCACATAGTTGTTGCTATAGACACAACACAAGCTACTTCTTCTAATAGAACTAAAGTATATGTTAATGGTACTCAAGTAACGTCTTTTCTAACTGCAAATTACGTTCCACAAAACTCAAACTTAGCATTAAATAATAATGTTGCACAGTATATTGGTGGAACAAATTATTATGACGGCTACATGGCAGAAGTAAACTTTGTAGACGGACAAGCCCTAACACCATCATCATTCGGTGAAACAGATACAGATACAGGTTCATGGAAACCTAAAGCCTACACAGGTACATACGGAACTAATGGCTTTGAATTAAACTTCTCTGACATAGCTACTACATCAGGTTCTAATGCAGGTCTAGGTAAAGACTTTAGTGGGAATGCTAACTACTGGACTACTAATAACATATCTGTAACTGCTGGCGTAACCTATGACGCTATGATAGACAGTCCTACGCTAACAAGTGCGACTGTGGCTAATTATGCTGTAATGAATCCACTTGAGTTAGGTGATGGTGCACCTGCTGCCTTGTCTAATGGTAACTTAACTATTACAGGTTCTGCTAGTTTGTTTTTAAGACGAGCTACAATGAATTTTCCATTAACAGGAAAATATTATTGTGAATTTACAGTAACTGCTGTTGGTAGTGGAGTATCTATTGCTTATGACTCTAGAGGTCAAAATGCAACTACTCAATTTATCCAATACGATAATGGTGGCACAAAGAATGTAAATGGCACAACAACATCTTATGGTGCGTCATTTACTACAGGTGATGTTATTGCTATGGCTGTTGATGCTGACGGTGGTTCTATAGCGTTTTATAAAAACAATACAAGTCAAGGCTCAATTACATTCTCATCTGCATCTATGACAGGTGTTAATGCTACAGCTATGGTGTTTGCTTACACAAGTGCAATAGTAAATGCTAACTTTGGACAACGACCATTTACTTACACACCACCTACTGGTTATGTAAGAATGAACACATTTAACCTACCTGATAGCACTATCAAAAAAGGTAATAGTTATATGGATGCAACGCTATAT
>Ga0209358_10000764_pt1 | contig 27534 bp, 25 predicted proteins | sample LauGreFa1BDMLBSN_2_FD_187574 | JGI IMG/M metagenome (GOLD analysis project Ga0209358, IMG submission 187574) | Freshwater lake microbial communities from Lake Michigan, USA - Fa13.BD.MLB.SN (SPAdes) (version 2) | ecosystem: Environmental > Aquatic > Freshwater > Lake | place: Lake Michigan, USA...
GCTACCACAGCTACCACAGCTCAAAATGTTGTTTATACGGTTACGCCAACGGCTAATGGTTGTGCGGGAGCTCCTCAGACAGTTACGATTTCAGTTATACCATTACCAGCAATGACAAGCACCACTACTGGTGCGGTTTGCTCTGGAACAGCCCTGAATTTCCCACTTACGAGCAATATTGTAAGCACCTTTTCTTGGCTAGCAACCGCTAATGCAAATGTTACCGGAGAAAGCACCACAGCCCAAGCTACTGCGAACATCAACAACACACTAGCTACCACAGCTACCACAGCTCAAAATGTTGTTTATACGGTTACGCCAACGGCTAATGGTTGTGCGGGAGCTCCTCAGACAGTTACGATTTCAGTTATACCATTACCAGCAATGACAAGCACCACTAATGGTGCGGTTTGCTCTGGAACAGCCCTGAATTTCCCACTTACGAGCAATATTGTAAGCACCTTTTCTTGGCTAGCAACCGCTAATGCAAATGTTACCGGAGAAAGCTCCACAGCCCAAGCTACTGCGAACATCAACAACACACTAGCTACCACAGCTACCACAGCTCAAAATGTTGTTTATACGGTTACGCCAACCGCTAATGGTTGTGTGGGAGCTCCTCAGACAGTTACGATTTCTGTTAATCCTTTGCCCGTAATGACCAATGCAAATTCGGGAACAATATGCTCTGGAGAAACATTGAATTTAGCTCTAACAAGCAACATAACGAGCACATATTCTTGGGTTGCAAGCGAGAATTTAAATGTATCTGGAGAAAGTACCATTGGCCAGTCTTCAATGGCTATAGATAATACACTTTTTGTTACTTCTTTAAACCCAGAAACAGTTGTCTACACTGTAACACCAACTTCAAATGGCTGCGCAGGAGCTGCACAATTAGTTTCTATATCAGTTAACCCCTTGCCTATAATGACTAGCGTAAATTCTGCTACCGTTTGTTCTGGATCAGAACAAAGTTTAACATTGACCAGCAATATAGGTGCGAGTTACAATTGGTTTGCAACTGAGAATGCAACAGTTGAAGGCGAAAGCACCATTATCCAAACTACATCAACGATTGATGATATTTTAGTGAATTCTTATGCAGTTGCTGAGATTATCACATATGCTGTTACACCAATAGCGAATGGATGTGTGGGACCTTCTCAAATTGTCTCTATTGAGGTGTATCCTTCACCCACACCAACTATTACTTATACGGGTGATTTAACTTTTTGCGATGGGAGTAGTATACTATTATATGCGAACCCAGTAGATGCTATACAATATCAATGGAATTTGAATGGGACAGTTCTGCTAGGTTCTATTGACTCGTCGATCGCTGCAATTGCGAGCGGTAATTATTCTGTTGATGTAACAAATATTTTTGGATGCACTGAAACTAGCACAGAAGTATTGGTTACGGTTAATCCGAATAGCAATTTTTATGCAGATACAGATTCAGATGGATTTGGGGATCTGTCTGAATTAATTGTTACCTGTGTCCAACCATCGAACTATGTTTTAAACAATTTAGATTGCGATGATATCAACATAGCAATTAATCCAAATGCATTAGAAATATGTAATTCAATGGATGATGATTGTGACGCCCAAATAGACGAAGGATTTGATTTAGATTTTGACTCTTTCACTTCTTGTAGCGGAGATTGCGATGATACAAATCCGTCTGTTTCTCCTGGAGCACTGGAATTAGAGGACGGTATTGATAACAATTGTGATGGATTTATTGATGAAGGGTTTGATATAGACGGTGATGGTTATTCCGAAAGCGAAGGTGATTGCAATGATGATTCAGCAATCATTAACCCTGGAGCAACGGAAATTTGTAATGGCATTGATGATGATTGCGACGCCCTAATAGATGAAGGTTTTGATTTAGATTCTGATGGCTATACTTCTTGCAATGGCGACTGTGATGACAATAATATTGGGGTTTACCCTGGAGCAATTGATATTGATGATAACATCGATAACGACTGCGACGGGTTAATGGATGAAAACGCGGATTCGGACGGAGATGGATTCACTCCAGAGGAGGGTGATTGTGACGATTCGAATCCGAATACTTATCCAAACGCACAAGAGATTTGTAATGAGTTAGACGATGATTGCGATTCCCTAATTGACGAGGATTTAGAATGTGAAATCGAAGTATTTGTTTCGAATGGACTTTCATTAAATAGCGACGGAATTAATGATTTTTGGGTTATTCAAGGAATAGACCAATATCCGAATTGTATGGTAACCGTTGTGAATCGATGGAATCAAACTGTTTTTCAGAGTGTAGGTTATTCGAATCCTTGGGACGGGACATTTAACGGAACGTCACTTCCCGTTGGAGATTATTTCTATGTCATTAAGTTGACTGATGACAAGACATATACAGGATTTATTTCATTAAAGAATTAATATGAAAAAGTTTCTATTCATTCTTTCCTGTTTGTCCTTTGTTACTCAGTCTCAAGCGCAACAATTGCCGATGTACACCTTGTACGATTGGAATAGATTTGCCTTGAACCCGGCTTATGCTGCAGCGCAGGACTCTTCTGCTATGCGTCTTTCATACCGAAAGCAATGGATAGGATTTGCAGCTTCGCCAATGACTTTAACTACCGGAGGATTCGGGCAGTTCGGAAACAAAAACGGATTTTCAGCCTACTTATACCGTGACCAAACCGGCGGTGCCTATTCGCAATCTTCTTTGCAATTAAGTTTCAGCAGATACGCGCAAATAAATAAGAATTACAAATTGTCGGTTGGTTTGGGCGCGTTATTGAATCAATACAGTTTCGATAATTCAATCATGGATTTGTACCAACAAGGTGACCCTTCTTTTGTTGGCGACATTCAACGTAGCATTGTGCCAGATGCAACTGCTGGGGTGTACCTTCAAGGAAAAGGATTGAATATAGGTTTTGGAGGACATCAACTGTTTCAAAGTTCTATCAAAGGAATTAATGAAGCGGCTCCAGATGCCAATAAATTGGCGCGTCATTATTTCGTGAATGCCTCTTATCAAATTGCATTCAACAATAATTTCGTGTTGACGCCTTCTGCTATGTTGAAGACAACGTCGGTTACAGATTTGCAAGCAGATTTACAAGTGATTGCTCAATTTAGAAATTTAATTGGTTTCGGTTTGAACTACCGTGTGAAGCAAAGTCCTTCGTTGCTTCTTCAATTGCACCAGAATAGATTTATACTAGGTTACAGTTACGATCTTCCTGGAGGTGCTCTTCAGAATTACCAAAGCGGTTCGCATGAATTGGTTTTAGGGTATGTCTTGCGCAGCGCGTCTGATAAAATCGATACGGATAATGATGGCGTAATAAACAAGAAGGATAAATGTCCAGATCAAGCTGGACCAATTGAAAACAAAGGATGTCCTTGGGGCGATGAAGACGGCGATGGTCTAACCGATAACGTAGATAAGTGTCCGGGTATGAAGGGTCCATTGGAAAACAACGGTTGCCCATGGTCAGATTCAGACGGAGATGGCTTAACGGATAATTTAGACAAGTGTCCAAATCAAAAGGGAGACATTGCAAACAGCGGATGTCCAAAACAAGATTCGGATGGAGACGGAATTGAAGACGCGTTAGATAACTGTCCAATGACCAAAGGTGATGAAACCAACAATGGATGTCCAATAGTGACTGAAACCCAAAAGAAAGCCATTGACAAAGCCATTACCTCGTTAGAATTTGAAACCGGTAAAGCGGTCATAGTCTCTACATCCTTCCCAGCATTGGATATGTTAGCCATGATGTTGGAGGAAAAGGCCGATTGGAATCTTTCACTTGAAGGTCATACAGACAATGTAGGCGATGACAATTCTAACATGAAGTTGTCTGAAGACCGCGCGAAAGCGGTTTCAGCCTACTTATTAAAAAAGGGAATCGCCACTGAACGCATAGACGTTAAGTTCTACGGAGAAACCAAACCAATAGCTCCTAACGAAACCGACGAAGGCCGTCGAATGAATAGAAGAGTAGAAATGAAGTTTGTGTTTAAGTGATTGGGAAGAAACAAAAAACAGCGATTAAAAAGCTTTAATCACAGGACGATCCAGCCCCATCGGGGCGACACAAACGCGCAGGCATGAGTGTTCGCTCATGCCACGAGTGATCAAGCAAACGACCCCCACCTCGCGAGTTAACAACGGCTCCAACCTTATGCGCATTTATGCGAAAACCGTTCTCTTTCGCACGGCCTAACAGCCCTGCTACGCGGGTGATGTCGCCCCAAGGGGCTCCGCTATGTGTACCGCATAAACATGCCTTGAACGAATAGAGATTGCCTTTCATTTTTGCCCAATGAATCCATCTTCTCTTAGCCGCCTCGTCCTTCACTTTGTGTTTGTCACCAAATACCGAGAACCCAAAATTTTTCTTCAGGTTGAAAAAGGCCTAAATGAGCAACGTACGTTGCGAGGGTCTTTCAGACGAAGGCAGCTATCGTTGCGAGGGTTCTTCGAACGATTAATTAAAACGCAACGTGAGTTGCCCTCGTCGAAGATCCTCGTGCTTGCACCCTCGCGAAGCATTTCACCTGGCAACCCGGATACGCTGTGTTTTCCGTTTACTACAAAGACCGAAAACGTGTCATTCAATACATTAAAAACCAAAAGAATCATCACACCTATTACTCCTATCTCGAAGAGGAAAACAAACTTTTAAATGATCATTCATTAGCCCCTCGGGGCGACACAAACGCACAGGCATGAGTGTGAGCTCATGCCAACAATGATTAAGAGTTCGAGTAATTCATGCGCGTTGACGCGTAAGAATCAAAGAAATTTTGCCCCCCAGCGAACTTTGTTCAACCTTTAGTTGTCTTACCTTCCGTTATGACATACACATCAATGAAAAAACTGATATACCTTTTCCTATTTAGCGTTTTGACTTTTTGTGCTTCGGCGCAAAACCTCAACTGTTATTCCCTAAATATTCCGCAGGCTTCCACATGGACGGTCTACGGCTCAAATGGAGAAGTCTCTGCCCAAGGTGTTGCACCCGAGGCGACTCAATTCTGTATTCCAGACGGATGTTTTCAGCTGAACGTAGAGCCTATGACCATGAACCCTCTTCCACTGGTTGTTACTGTTTATGACGCCTCAGGAAACTCTGTACCTTTTGAAAATTTCGGGAACGAATTTTACTTTGTTGGACTCATTTCAAACAATGCACTTGAAGGATGCACAGATCCTGGAGCATGTAATTTCAACCCGAATGCAACTTGTTCAAACTATACTTCATGCGACTATTCTTGTCAGGGTTGCACCAACCCGGCCGCATTCAACTTCAATCCAAATGCAACTGTAGATAACAATACTTGCTGCACAGACCATTGGGCGACCTTCAGCGTAGAACAAGGTCAAGCAGGCATTTGGTTGTACAGCGAGCAATATTTCACGACAGGCGGAGACAACACAGTGAACAATCATTTCTGTGTAAAAAACGGATGCTACAATCTTCAAGTCTATTCTTTCGATAATCTTGCTTCCAACCAAAATTATTCTGTTACACTTGAAGACGGTTCAGTTTGGTTAACAGGTGTTGTAGATACGAATTACTTGTATACCACCGTTTCTTTGAATCCTGTCTATGGATGCGCAGACCCAATCGCATGCAACTACACACCAGATGTTACCTGCAACGACGGCTCTTGCGAATACGCATCTTGCAGCGGGTGCACGGACCCTCTGGCAACGAATTACGATCCAAATGCGATATACGACAATGCAAAATGTTGTTACGCCGACATGGCAACCATTACGACTTCGGTGCCTTCAACATGGACGATTCAGAGTTCATTGGGATATTACCAATACGGAACAACACCGAACGATAGCACGCTTTGCATAAGCAGCGGATGTTACACTTTGAGTTCTTACCCAATTACTTTTGATCCATTCAATCAAAATGGAGAGACCACATATATCACAATTACAGATTCTACCGGTTATATCGTTTCTCAAGGTGCAACAAATGCTATGGAAACTGGAATTCCATACACATTCATTTGGGGCGTTGCAGTACCTGGTTGCACAGAGCCTTCTGCATGTAACTACAATCCACTTGCAACCTGCAACGAACTTGCATATTGCGATTATTCATGCCTAGGCTGCACAGACCTAACGGCAAACAATTACGATTCAAACGCAACAGTCGACAACGGCACTTGTTGCTTCAACAACTGGTACACCGTTGAATCTTCTTCTTGGTTGGAATGGTATGTTACTTCTTCAGACGGCTTAACACAGCAGGGCGGATACAACAACATGCTTCAAGGATTTTGCATGGAGCAAGATTGCTTCTCGTTCAGCGCATGGAGCTTAACGGTTCAGCCTTTCCAAATAACCATTTATGGTCCAGACGGAAGCGTATTCTATCAAACAACTGGAAATGTTAATCCCTATGTAAACGAATACTTCTCAGTGAATGAAGTCGTTGGTTGCACCGATCTCTTCGCTTGTAATTACAATCCGAATGCGACTTGCGCAAATTACAGTTTGTGCGATTATTCTTGTCAAGGTTGCACCGATCCTACCGCTCCGAATTACAACGCAGATGCTACCGTAGATAACGGCACTTGTTGTTCAGCTGAAAACTGGAACACCGTTACTTCAGGCGGACAAGTTATTTTCTACGCGTTTAATCCGAATACGGGTGAAGGTGCCTTCAATGAGTACCCGTATGCTACAGGTTATTGCATGAACGCAACGGATTGCTACCATTTGGTGTTGTATTCATTCATGCCCGATAACTCTTCAGTTACAGTTACAAATGCGCAAGGTGAAGTGGTTCTAAATGGTAATTTAGCCGACTTCGGTTACTTACAGGCATTCGTATCAGGAGCGAATGAAATAGTGGGATGTACAGATCCAATGGCTTGTAACTACGACAGTTTAGCAACTTGTGATGTTGGAAGTTGTTTGTATTACTGCGGTGGATGTTTAGATCCAATGGCCTTGAACTTCGGCGGAGATGCACAGTTCGACGATGGTTCATGTGTGTATGATGTTGAGCTTCCAAACATGGGAATGATATTAATGGAAGACCCTGCCAATGAGCAGTTTTTCGTTTCAATGAATTTGTCTTCAATGGGAACAGGTGGTCCTTACGGAGTGGTTTCTTCATTGAACGAACCGGTTTCTGTAATGAATGCAGCTGGACAAACATTGAAAGGTCCATATGCTTGCGGAACAGAAGTTCAATTCAACGTTCACGACATGGGCAACAATATGCAAACGGCAATGACTAGTCCGGTTTACACCATGGCATGTGGGGTTCAGGTGGAAGAGGCACCGGCTAAGAAAACAGAAGTGCAATTGTATCCGAATCCGGCTACGAACAACGTCCAATTATCTGGAATTGAAAAAGGAACCTCTGTGGAAGTTTACGACTTAACTGGAAGAATATTATTCAAAGACAAAGCCCAATCAGACCGCATGGAAATCTCTGTTGCTAAATGGAACGCTGGGGTTTACTTGGTAAGAGCGGCCGGGAAGACAATGCGATTGGTGAAGGAGTAATGTCCTTCGGACGAGGGTGAATTCTTCACGAGGGTCCTTCGGACGAAGGCGAATACTTCGCGAAGGTTCTAAGAACGTTGGACTGAAAAGCAACGCTAGTTGCCCTCGTGCGATAGCACCCTCGTCGCAGACCCTCGCAACGTTAGTTGCCCTCGCGGAGCATCTGAGCCAAAAAGTATTTCTCAACCGGAGCGCTCAATGCCGAAAGGTTATCGTGATCACTCGCTTTCGCGGCGTCAATGATTTCTCCATTTTTCATCTTCACTAAGATTCCTTCGTTCATGCTGTTGTAAGCGCGGTTGTCTACCTTTCCGTTCAACACGAAATAACGTGCTTCTTCAGCGGAGATGCTATATTCATTTTGAATCCCTTCAATGGCTTGCTGAATGCTAGTCTCAGGAATTTCATTTCGTGAAATTTCAATCTTGAAAAGTCGGCGCTCGACAATACGTGTTGCCAACTGACTTAGCACGAAATCGGAATGCGAGGCCCAAACTTTCAAGGCGCCAAGAATATCGATGTCGTCTAACTTCATAAACATCTCGAACGCTTCGTCGCTTCCTTCGAAATGTGAAAGAGAAATCTTGTTGTTCAAGAAATACTGCAAAGCTGGAGAGGCCCATAGCTGCTCACCTTGGTCTGCCAGCTGCTTCGCGCGACGAAGAACATTCACCAACATATATTCAGCACTTAACACAGTCTTGTGCAAGTATACTTGCCAATACATGAATCTTCGCGCGACAATGAATTTCTCTATGGAATAGATTCCTTTCTCTTCAACCACTAATTGATCATTCACCACATCGAGCATCTTAATCAAACGTTCACTTCCCACTTGTCCTTCCACCACACCGCTGAAAAAACTATCTCGAGCCAAGTAATCAAGGCGATCCATGTCGAGCTGACTGCTCACCAATTGATGCATGAATTTTCGTGGATACGTTCCATTGAAGATTTCAAGCGTAAGATCTAATTGACCCTTGAACTCTTGGTTCAAGCGTTGCATGGCGAAAGAAGAAATATGTTCGTGGTGAACTTCGTTCACAATGGAACTTTCTAGCGCGTGACTGAACGGACCGTGTCCAATGTCGTGAAGCAGAATGGCGCAAAGCAATCCAACTTCTTCTTCATGCGAAATAACATGTCCCTTCAATCGCAATTCATCAATGGCGTTTTGCATCAAATGCATTGCGCCCATGGCGTGCTGAAAGCGGTTATGTCCAGCACCCGGATATACCAACGACGAAAGCCCCAATTGGGTAATTCTTCTGAGTCTTTGGAAATAGCGGTGATTAATTAATTCAAGAACGAACGCATGGCGTATAGTCACAAATCCGTAAACCGGATCATTGATCATTTTGCGTTTTAACATGAAGCAAATTTAGGGAATTACTTAGCAATAGTAATCGCTTCGCTGTTCGCGTCAAAAATCTTGTATTCTAAAAGAGCATTATTACTCGACGACTGCAATTCAATTTTTATCTGGAAGCGTTTTTTCCATCGAGATAAAATGGTGTTGAACCACCAACCTTTGGTGAGGTAGGCTTCAACCATCGGATGAATAGCAACAACAATGTGCTTGTGAGCGGTGGTTTCAGCAATAAGACGAATGCTGTTTTCAATTTCATCTTCGAACAACAAAGCAGCTTCGATTTTTCCAGTACCGCTGCAGCTCGGACAAGTTTCTTGTGTTATAACTTCGGTAACCGGCTTAACACGTTCACGAGTAATTTCCACCACACCGAAACGGCTTGGTGCAAGAATGTTGTGCTTTGCCTTGTCGCCTTGCATATACTCTTTCAACGCATCGTGAAGGGCCTTTTGGTTTTCCTTCTGCTGCATATCAATGAAGTCTACGCAAATAATTCCACCCATATCGCGCAAACGGAAGAGACGTGCAATTTCTTTCGCACACTCGAGGTTAGTTTGAAGGGCGTTTTGTTCTTGATCTTTCGCAGAGGCACTCTTGCGATTACCACTGTTCACGTCAATAACGTGCATGGCTTCGGTGTGCTCTACAATAAGGTAGGCGCCAGATTTAAGATTCACCTGCTTTGCAAAGCCGGCTTTAATCTGACGATAAATATTGAATGTGTCGAATAAATCTGTGGTCTTGTGAACCTTTACAATGCCTTCCTGATCAGGAGCAATGCTGTGCATGTAGGTACGAACCTCTGCACCCAACTTCTCGTCGTTAACGTGAATTGCAGTGAACGAGTCGTTCAACAAATCACGCAGTACAGAAGAGGTCTTCTTTATTTCGCTAAGGATACGCTTCGGAGGAAGGGCATTCGGAAGGTTTTTCACCAACTCTTCCCAACGTAAAACTAAGTCCGTAAGATCTTGATCAAGCTCTTCAACACTCGTATCTACCGCTTGAGTTCGCACAATAACACCCATGTTTTGTGGGCGAATTTTTTGCATGAGTTTTTTCAAACGATCACGCTCATCTTCGTTGGTTATTCTGCTTGAAAGAGAAACTTTGTTCGAAAACGGAACCAACACCAAATACCTTCCGGCAAGGGTAATCTCAGCAGTAAGTCTAGGACCTTTTGCTGAAATGGGTTCCTTCGCAATCTGAACCAATATTACATTCCCTTGACCAATGGCGTCTTTAATGACACCATCTTTCTTCAACTCTGGCTCTTTTTGCAGACCGGTTAAATCACCAGAAGCACGTTCGCCACCAAGAATGGGGCGCAGGTATCTGTTCATTGTAGGATAATGTGGACCAAGGTCGAGAAAATGCAAAAATGCATCCTTCTCGTATCCAACATCTACAAAGGCAGCGTTAAGGTGGGGAACCATTTTCCGCACTCTTCCAAGGTATACGTCGCCCACAGCAAACTGCGTATTACTAACCTCACGATGTAACTCAACTAAGAGTTTGTCGTGAAGCAAGGCAATTTCCACTCCCTTGGAGGAAGCGTTAATGACAAGTTCAGCGTTCAAATTATTCTAAGATTAATGCACGACAGGAAAGGCGCATTTTAGCGCCTTCCGTCAATACAGATGTTTCAAGCAAAGTTCTAGCGAACTTTTTTCTTGTGACGATTCTTTCTTAGACGCTTCTTTCTTTTGTGCGTAGCCATTTTATGGCGCTTTCTTTTTTTACCGCAAGGCATATTACTTATTTTTTAATTTAATATCTATTTTCCTAATAAATGCATTCACACTGTCTCTAACAATGGGGTCTTCGTTGTGACGAAGAATCTGGCTGTACAAGGTTTTCGCCTCGTTCCAGTTCCCTAATTCTTCATTCATTTTCCCCGCATACACCAAGGCTATGCCCGATGTAGAATCTGTTGCAATGGCTCCGTTAAAAGTGGCTAGTGCCGCTTGCACGCTGTCCATTTGCATCAACGCTTCGCCTTTGTAAATGTAGGCTAATGTATTTTGTGGCTGAAGTTCAATAATTGTATTGAAACGAGCAACCGCTTTTTCCATCTGGCCAGAGCGAATAGCGAATTCACCAAGTACGAAATGAGCTTCAACGTTTTTCGGATTTTCTTCCACCATAGACAGAAGCATTTGAATGCCCTGCATGGGTTGAGGACCGTTAACTAGCTCTATCGCTTGTTGAATCTTCACACTGTCTGCAATAGGGCTGTTCGCCTTGTCTAAGGCCGATTTCGGTTGAGTGGGAAATAATAAAAAAAGAACGATTAGCCCAAGGGCAACACTAATAATAAGGGCTATGAGATACGATTTACGCATTCTCTACAACCTTCACTTTTTCTTTCACGGCATCAACGAACTCCTTCGCAGGCTTGAATGCCGGAATGTAATGAGCAGGAATGGTAACCGTGGTTTTAGCCAAGATATTTCTTCCCAATTTCGCAGCTCTCTTCTTTACGATGAAGCTTCCAAATCCTCTTAAATACACATTCTCTCCTGCTTCCATGGATTTCTTCACAGTACCCATGAATCCCTCTACTATCGCTAGCACGTCGTTTCTGTCAATTCCCGTTTTATTCGAAATTTCTGTAACAATATCCGCTTTCGTCATCTTAATCCGTTTTGTTTGATTTTCTTTTCTCAATTTTGGGGTTGCAAATATACGTCTAAAATCTTAAAATCAAACGATTGCATTATGAATTTGCGCGACACAACCGCCTTATTGGAGTGGTATAAAAAAGAGAAGCGCGATTTGCCTTGGCGAAACACGAACGATCCGTATGCCATTTGGCTCTCGGAAGTCATTCTTCAACAAACGAGGGTGGATCAAGGAATGGCCTACTATCACAAGCTTTTAGGGCATTACCCTACAGTAAACGACCTGGCAAATGCACACCAAGATGAGGTGCTTTCGCTGTGGCAAGGATTGGGCTATTACAGTCGGGGAAGAAATTTGCACGCGACTGCAAAAAAGATTCAAGAATTAGCAAATTTCCCTTCAACCTATACTTCACTACTTGAATTGAAAGGCATTGGTCCTTATACCGCTGCGGCAATTGCATCGTTCGCTTTTAACGAGCGTGTTGCTGTTTTAGATGGAAACGTTTTCCGCGTGATTACTCGCTTTCTAGCGTCTGATCTGCCCATTGATAAAGGAACTACGCGGAAGGCGTTTCAGTTGTTGTTGAATGAATGGATTCCAGCCCATGCACCGGCCGACTTCAATCAGGCTACAATGGAACTCGGCGCAACAGTCTGCACGCCGAAGAATCCGAAGTGTTCCGAATGTCCGCTTGCTAATAACTGCGCGGCTTTCAGCGAGGGTACGGTTTTGAATTTTCCATTTAAAGCATCAAAAACGAAGGTTGAGCCGTTGTTTTTGTACTATGCGGCAATAGAAATGCCTTCAGGTTATATAGTGAATAAACGCCCGGAATCGGGCGTTTGGGCTGGCCTCTTCGATTTTCCTTTTGTTGAATCGAAGGTTCCTTTGAGCGAGGAAGAAGTGCTTCTTGAATTCCAACAACGCTTTCCTTCCACCCAAAATGTAAAATGGAAGAAAGACAGTTTTTATACACATGTGCTCAGCCACCGAAAGATTTCAGCGCAATTTTTCAGTTGCTTATGTCTAAATATGTCCGACGAATTCCCTTCAACCAAAACAACTGAAGAGCTTTTGAATATAGGTATTTCAGCGTTGCTTATGAAGTACGTTAAAGAGATTCATATATGAAAACCGCATAAACATTGCTTTCCGAGGGTGTTTGACTGAAATAGTTTTGGGCCATAACTAAAATTTATTTTTATGTCAAACACCATCAACAAAGTGATCCTAGTGGGTCACCTGGGTAGAAACCCAGAAGTCAAGACCTTCGACAACGGAGGCAAACTTGCGAACTTCTCCATGGCCACCAAAGAGATTTGGAAGGACGCCAAAGGAGAAAGACAAGAACAGACGGAGTGGCACAACATTGTTGTGCGAAGAACGTCGAGTTTAACATTTACCGAACAGTACTTGAAAAAAGGTATGTTGGTTTATGTGGAAGGAAAGCTACGCTCTCGTTCCTATAAATCGAAGACTGGCGACGACCGTACCGTTCTGGAAGTGTTTGCCGAAGATGTTCAACTCCTCAGCAACACCAAGAAGGAAGAATCAGTTCCTACTAACACCGAAATGGTGGAAGAAACTGAATTCTGATCTTCCCGTTTTTTTTCTTTCGTTACCTTTACAAACATATTGGTAATGTAAAGAATGGAATTCAATAGTGTGATCTTGTTAAACAGCGCGGGCCCTTTGTTGCTCGTGCTGTTGCTTTTGTCTTGTAGCGCAATTATGTCGAGCTCAGAAGTAGCTATTTTCTCTCTGTCTCCAGTTCAGCGGAAAGACCTAGAAAACGCGACGGACAGTCAATCTAAAAATGTTATTCGCCTGCTCGAACATCCAACTCCAGAAATCGCGACGAAGCGATTGTTAGCCTCGGTGCTAATAGGAAATAACATGGTGAACATAGCGGTGGTACTCGTGTCTACTATTTTATTCGACATGTGGTTTGAAGGAACAGCGCTTGAGCCTTGGGTTGTTGGATTAATTAATGTTGTAGGAGTAACCACAATTATTGTCTTGTTCGGAGAGGTTATTCCGAAGGTATACGCAACAGCGAATAACGTCAAGTTAGCGAAGCGTTTCGCATTTCTATTCGTTGTATTAGATAAAGTATTTTCTCCTGTCATATGGATATTAACTACCGCTGGAAAGTGGTTCGAAAGCGATCATAATCAGAAAAGCGGAAACATCTCTGTAGATGAGCTCGGACACGCGTTAGAGTTGACCTCCGATGACAATCGTTCCGAAGAAGAAAATCGGATTTTAGAGGGAATAGTAACGTTCGGCGATAATGAAGTGGTGCAAATTATGACACCGCGTGTTGACATCGTTTGCTTGTTCGTCGGTGAGTCTTTCAAGAGTATAATTCAACGCGTGGAGTCCTCCGGATACTCTCGTTTTGTAGTTGCTAACGACAAGCTAGATTCGGTTGCAGGAGTGCTTTACGCGAAGGACTTACTTCCCCATTTAGACAAGGAGGAATTCAACTGGGAGAGCCTGCAACGCAAGGCGTTCTTCGTTCCTGAAAGTAAGCAAGTAGATGATTTGTTAACCGAGTTTCAACGCGATAAGATGCACATGGCTATCGTAGTTGACGAGTATGGAGGAACATCGGGAATTGTCACTCTTCAAGATATTCTTCAAGAAATTGTTGGAGAAGTAAAAGACGAATTCGATGATCAAAGTGAAATTTTGTGGTCGAAACTCGATGAGAAAAATATTCTTTTCGTTGCTAAAATTCCGCTGATCGACATGTATCGCGTTTACGACATGGACGGCGATGATTTCGAAGCTTCACGCGGGGACAGCACGACGCTGGGCGGATTCCTTGTCGAGCAAATGGGAAGAATTCCGAAGCGAGGTGAGACTTGGCAGTTTGGCAGTTTTGAATTCACGATTGAATCAGCAGACAACAGAAAAATTAGTCGCGTTAAAGCGAAACGCTATGCTTAAGAGATACAGACGCTTGATTATTTTATCGTTATCTGTTTTGATAGCGGCAGGTGGTTTGTACTATTTCTTGATGGCCGAAGGAACTCCGATTCCAAGGAAAAAATCATACTTCCGAATAGATTTTCCAGAAAAGAAATATACCCAGTACGATAGTCAGTGTCCAGTTTCTTTCGAGGTTCCTAACTACGCGAAAATTGAAAATGTTCCTGCGGAAGACGGCAATATGGGTTGTTGGTTCAACATGTTTGTTCCGAGTCTTCACGCCACTGTTTATTGCTCCTACTTTCCCGTAAACAACGATTTGGAAAAACACATTTCGAAGGCCTATGATTTCACCTTAATGCACGAGGTAAAAGCTACAGCCATTCGTCGAACACAAGTCCGAAAAGATTCCACCAAGATGTATGGAATCATCTACGATTTAGAGGGAGAAGCTGCATCACAGCTACAGTTTTTTGTTACCGACAGTCTGAACCACTTCATGCGTGGAGTGCTTTATTTCCGCAACAAGCCCAATGCCGATTCACTCGCGCCATGCTTGAATTTCATGCGTGAAGACGTGGTGCACATGATTGAAACCATGCGCTGGAAGTAATTACTTCATCCAACGAATAACCAAAACGGTTAGCGCTACCACAAAAATAAGAATTGAAATTTTATTAATCCCATGCATCATGCGTAGGTTAATGTCGCCTTGCTCTTTTTTGAAAAGATTCAAAGGGTTTAGGTAGTGAAGAATTTTTTTAAGTATCATTATTTTACAATTGAGATCATACTAATTTCAACTTTCGCGCTTTTTGGAAGTTGCGCCACTTCAACAGTTTCTCTTGCAGGAAATGGAGCCACCATATACTTCGCATAAACCGCATTTACTTCGGCAAAGTCTGACATGCTTTGCAAGAAGATACTTGTCTTCACTACAGAGCTGAAATCTGCGCCAGAAGCTTCAAGTAGCGCTTCTAAATTTTTCATTACGAGTTCCGTTTCTGCTTGTATGTCTGCAGGTGTGTACTCGCCTGTATTTGGATCAATAGCAATTTGTCCGCTTGTATAGACCATACCGTTGGCAACGACTGCTTGGCTATATGGACCAATAGGCGCAGGTACTTTTTTTGATTCAATTGCGGTTTTCATTCGTAATGTTGCGTAGTTTTTTCAAACTTCGACATAAAAGGTGGAACACACAAATAAGAACATACTATTCATAGATAACTTCGATTCGTTCACATACAATCTCGTGCATTATTGCGAGGCATTAAACACAACGGTTCGTGTGGTACGAAACAATGAGATTCCGTGGGAGGAGGTGTTGAATTACGATGCAGTTGTCCTTTCTCCAGGCCCTGGATTGCCCGAAGAATCTGGAGATTTAATGAAGTTCATTGCCATGTTTTGGGAGCGAATTCCCATGTTAGGAATTTGCTTGGGTTGTCAGGCTATGGCCCTTCACGACAGTGGAAAATTAAAGAATCTCGATCACGTTCTTCATGGCGTTTCTTCAGAGGTTCAAAAAGTTGGGGAGTCTGTTTTGTTTGCTGGATTACCCAGTCATTTTGAAGTTGGGCATTACCACAGTTGGGTTGTAGACAATGAAGCTCTTCCTTCTTCGTTCGAAATAACAGCAAGGAATATCAACGGTTGGGTTATGGCCATTCAACACAAAGTATTACCTTTAATGGCTGTTCAGTTTCATCCAGAATCGGTATTGACGAAAGAAGGAATGCACATGATGAAAAACTGGATTTATTCAATTTAGAGTATGAAATTTTTAAGAAAAATTATTTTTATTTTCTGTATGAATGTCCTTGCCAATGCGGCAATCGGACAATCGTATCAGATCGCTGTTATGAAGTACAAGGGTGGAGGAGACTATTACGCGAATCCTACTAGCTTACTCAATTTGGTTTCTTTCGTGAATCGCGAATTGAAGATGAATGTTGCGAAGGAAACTCCATATGTGGAAGTGGGAAGTGCGGAATTGTTCAACTATCCGTTTGTGCACATGACGGGACATGGTAATGTTGTTTTTTCGAGTGCCGACGTTGAAAATCTACAGCTGTATCTGCGAAGCGGAGGGTTCTTGCATATTTCAGATAATTACGGATTAGACAAGTTCATTCGAAGAGAGATGAAGAAAGTTTTTCCAGATGCGGAGTTTTTGGAGATTCCTTTCGGACATCCGATTTATCACCAGAAATACGAATTCAATTCGGGGTTACCAAAGATACACGAGCACGACAATAAGGCGCCGCAAGGGTTGGGAATTTTCATCGAGAACCGATTAGTTGTCTTTTACGATTTCGAATGCGACTTGGGCGATGGATGGGAAGACTCGAATGTGCATAAAGACTCAGAAGCCGCACGTACCAAGGCTTTTCAAATGGGAGCGAATTTGTTGCAGTATGCATTCACCGGAGGCAAGTGAAGAATTGCGCGAGGCGCTCGAACGTTCGGTAGACAAATACAACCGAAGTTCTTTCATTGAAGAAGATCCGATAAGTATTCCACATTCATTCACGAAGAAGGAAGACATTGAGATTGCTGCTTTTCTCACAGCCACAATCAGTTGGGGCAATCGCAAATCTATTTTAGTCAGTGCGAATCGGCTCATGGAATACATGGATCATGCACCATTCGATTTTGTTATGCATGCAAAGCAGGAAGACTTTAAGTCGTGGAAACCTTCTATTCATCGAACCTTCATGAAGGAAGATGTTGCTTTTTTTGTTGACTCGTTGCGAAGAATTTATGTTGAAGAAGGTGGAATGGAAACGCTTTTCACCAAGGGATTTTCTCTTGGCGGGTCGAAGGAAGGCATAGAATATTTTAGAAGCATTTTTGTTGGAAGTGAATCGCACCGTGCCTTGAAACATGTTGCTAGTCCGGAACGAAACAGCACCGCTAAGCGCATTAATATGTTTTTACGATGGATGGTGCGTAATGATAATCGAGGAGTAGACTTCGGATTGTGGAAGGGAATTAGTCCGTCGCAATTGTCCATTCCTCTCGACGTCCATTCGGGAAGAACAGCGCGAATGTTCGGATTGTTATCGCGAACTCAATCTGACTGGAAGGCTGTTGAAGAATTGGATTTCAATCTTCGTTTATACGATTCTGAAGATCCAGTGAAATATGACTTCGCGTTGTTCGGCTTGTCGGAAGCAGGATTTGAAAAATGAAGAAGGGCCATGTGGCCCTTCTTCTTATATTGAATTTGTAGAGGTTACGAAAGCATTTGTTGACGTAGTAAAAATTCGAATTGCGCGTTTTGTTTTTCAAGACGCTTGATTGAATTTTCTTTATCTGCCATTTCCTGATAGTTTTTAAAAGCAGATTGTAGTGTTTCGTTCATTTCTTCCTTTTTGAAGGGCTTAGTGATTACGCGAAATACGCGAGCTTGATTGATGGCACTTAACATGGCTTCAGCGGTTATATTACCTGCAAGCAAAATGCGTTGTGCTTTCGGAAATTCTTGCGCCATGCGTTGAAGGAAGTTTGTTCCAGACATACTTGGCATTTCTAAATTTGAGAGTACAACATGTATGTTTTCCGACTGCATAATGTTATATGCATCGAATGGATCAGTTGCAGCAAACACATTGTAATCGTTACCGAAAAGTGATTTGAAGGAATGAAGTACCATCGCGTCGTTATCTAAACAAAGAACATTTACCATTGTGTTGGTTGTATTGGTGGGAGTGTTTGAATGTTTCATAGTTGAAGTATTTCGTCTCTGTTTAACGCTCGATGTTTTTTTTAGGTTTCGTTTTTCGGGAATTATTTTTAGAATTGTAGGAATCATGGGTGATTCGGGGCTTTTTATTTTGAAGTTCCGCGATAGCTTTGAGGAGGTTTTGTGTAGTTTGAATAGCCTCATCAAGTCTGGATTGGAGAATAGCATTCTCTTCCATCATCCGTTTGGTAATGGCGTTTGTCTCTTCAATGACTTCGGCTTTAATTTTTTCTACATCGACATGGGCGTATGCTTCCGACACCATAAGTAGAGCTGGAGTAACGCGATAGAGTTGCGCTAGTTTTTTGAAGTCATCGATTTTAACGTGTCGTTGTCCGTTTTCGAGACGGCTGTATTCCGACTGTGATATTCCCAGTTGATCTGCGATGTACTCTTGTTTGAAAGAGTAGAGCATTCTTAGTTGTTTAAGCTTTGGGTAGTTTGAGTTTCTGAAAACAGCTTTCATAGGAGATTTGGTTTTAGTTTTCCCAAAACTCATGTTTCAAAACCCCATCAACATTGTTTTTCGAAATTTTCGAAAAGATTATTCCCCCACTCTCGAATAGATCAGCGCCTTAATTTTCTCAGGTATCGGCAGCAGACCCAGCTTTTGCGCTTGGTGGATGGCTTGGTTATCGTTTTCAATACTTTTTGAAGAATGTGAGGAGTCCCATTTTTGGACCAATTCGGTAAGCTTAGGCCGAATGGTTTTTACCATGTAATCTCCGATTTGATATTCGTCGAAAGAAGATTCTATTCCGGCATGCTCGGAAATATTTCTGTTAATCTCATTAGAGATACCCTTGTTCCTATCTTGAAGAATTCTTTCTTCTAGCATTAATAGATATTTGATAGGAAAATTGAGTAATGATGCATTGAAGAGGTAGTTTAGACCATTCATAAATGTACTTTGTTGAAAGTCAGAAACGAATTGAGGTTTAACGAAGAGATCTTCATTACTTGGAATTATTGACCATCTGTCAAAGTGATATCTAGGAATGAATTTGTTGTTACCGACGCTATCATTGCTCAGAAAACATTTTTTCTCAAGAGTGACATATTTGAGTTCTGCTATTTCTGGAATTTCAGAGGAGGATACATTCACTCTGAATTTTATTATAAAATGATCTTTATTTGATTGGAAAGTAAAACCAGGAAGAGAGAATAGTAGAAAAGCAACACCAGCCCATCGAATAAAATGAGGAAGGTCTTCTTCGTGGACTTTAAAGGGATGCCCGGAGATTCCTAAAAGATTATATAGTTCGAAATTTTCTGGCTTTATACCAAGTTTTTCATTTATCGTTTCATCCTTGATACAATAATTAGAATTGAGCAAGTCAAATACTGTATAAAACTCATTACTTGAAAACCCCGCTTCTTTAATTCTGGGAATAATGCTATCAAGTGTTTCGCCAGGAACATATTCACCAGCTGCCCCAATCATCATCTGCATTGCAAGTGAAACACTCTTATTTGCCATGTCATCTGTAATAACCCGCGCATTGGACTGAAAGAATTCTATTTTACTTTTGAATTCACTTAATTTGAAACTATCTTTTTTTGAGTTTTCGTCAATAAATGAATGAATGATTTCTTTCCAAGTTGGAAATGAAATTGTCGAAGTGGATTTTTTGTTTGGTTTAGGCATTAAAATAAACTTTGGGTTGTGCACAACAAGCTATAAATCTAGGTTATTGACTGCAATAATTTGATTTTCTTGCGGTAATATTAATTACTTTGGACATAAAGCTTTTTTCGCTCAAAACGCAATCGAATGAAATTCAATCGATTAAAACCCTATACCCGGACTTACGAGAGATTGATTTGTTGGAAGGCCAGCTAGAAGAATTGTATTGTATCAGAAGTCTTAAGCAGACAAATGGTATTGATGAAGCTAAGAGTTTTATTTCTGCAAATCCGGAATATGGCAATTGGGTATACTTTCCTTGGAATAACAGAGCTTTGAAAATTTTAGAGAAGGCGGAGTTTGTAGAATTAAGGACCTCTCGGAATAGAAATAAAATTACAAAGGCTGAGCAAGAGAGATTATCCAGTAAAACAATAGGTGTGGTTGGTATGTCTGTTGGATTTTCGGTTTTTCTCACAATGATAATGGAGAGAGTGGCTGAGAATTATAAAATTGCTGACTTTGACACTCTGTCAATGTCAAATTTAAATAGGTTACCATTCAGACTGTGTGATATTGGATTATCGAAAGTGGTAATCGCAAAGCGTTGGGCTCTAGAGATTGATCCATATCTTAATATACAGGTTTTTGAAGAAGGAGTAAATTCAAATAATGTCGAAGATTTTTTCATGGGTAATGGCAATCTAGATTTAGTTGTAGACGAGTGTGATAGTGGAAACATTAAGTTGCTCTTGCGGGTAATGGCGAGAAAGCAAAGAATTCCGTTATTGATGGAAACTAGTGATAGAGGTTTGCTTGATGTAGAGAACTATCAAAATGATTCGGAGCCAATATTTCATGGAAAAATTGACGAGTCAGAAATTGAGAGTTTAATGCTTGAGAATTCTAGTGATGTTTTAATGCGGTTTATAGATTTGTCTGAAGCCTCCAAGCGTGGGGTTGAATCTATGCTAGAGATAGGAAAGTCTATTGATACTTGGCCCCAATTGGCTAGTGATGTCTTTCACGGGGGGGCGACAGTTACTATAGCGGCAAGGAACATTTTACTAGGAAATAAAATTCCTTCAGGTAGGTATTTTATGGATTTGCAACAGAAACTGGGAGTTCATGGGCTATAACATCAACTCTCCAGAAAAGCACTTAAGTGAAATTTCAATTAGAAGTTTCAGGGCGGTGGACGATCTGGAAAGTTGTATACGATTTAGAGAAGGACATTTGGGAGTTTTAGAAGCTTTTGGTTTTAAGTTGACAAGTTCTACCGAGGAATGGATGTTTGACCCAGGTACCCACGTAATAATTATTGAATCAATCGACAGGAAAATTACATATGGCGGCTCAAGGTTACAATTGTTAGGTTCGAAATTGGAGCTTCCAATTCAAAGCGCTGTAGGTGAGGATGTCCCTAATCTCAATGAATATTTGAAAAGCCGAAAAGGACCTGTAGCAGAATTGTGCGGTTTATGGAATTCGGTTGCAGTCGCTGGATTAGGAATCGGTAGTGTATACAGCATCAGGAGTGCAATTGCTCTTGGAGGCTTGTTGGGTTATAGTGAGATGATTGCTCTTTGCTCGGCTTTTACATATAGGATTTCACATAAATACGGTTTCAGGCTTGTTGAATCATTGGGGGAAGGAGGAAAGATTTTTTACGCTGGCGCTAATCAATATGCACACATTACACATCAGCCCAATATTTTAGAAATGACAGATTCAGATGAAATTGAAAGACTGAAAATTAATGAAATTAGATTGAACCCTATATTGAAAATAGATGAAATTATTGGAGATGGACTGACGACGATACACTATCAAATCGAAAAATGAGATATTTACTTTTGTTATTTTTTTTAGTTTCTATTTCTGCTGCTAGTTTATCACAAATAGGCTATGCTGAATTTCCTGAAAACTCTAGTTTGGAAAATTGGAAAATTGGAAAATTCAACAATGTTAATGGAACAATTGTAAATTTAGGATTGAAAAGTGGAACTTATGTTATTCATTGGAAGTTCAATGTTGATAGTGCTTTTTGGAATAGCCAGAAAGTATTGCATATTGCAAATCCAATAATAGACGACGTCGAAGTTTTTCAGGTGACTTCTGATACAGTTTACCAGAGAAGTTCTGGAGAGAAAATACCATTGTTTTTAAGAGAGTATAATATTTCCGGTAACGCCGTTAATATTGAGAAGTCAAATGATAATATTGTAGATTTTTATTTAAAAGTAAGGAGTTCGGATCAGTTACTTATTCCACTGAGCATTCAAGAGTCAAAAGAATTATTAAATGATTACGAAAACATAGATTTGATTTTTGCTATTTATTTAGGAATGATACTTTCTATGTTCATTTACAATCTTTTTGTGTTTTTTTCTGTGAGGGATTCTGTTTACTTACTTTACATTTTTTACATTTTCACTGTTGGATACACACAGCTTGTTTTGTTTGGATTTTCCTCGAAATATATTTTCAATTTTTCAGGAAGTATAAATATTTTACTGGGTTCAATAGTCCCTGGCTTAAGTGGATTGGCGACAATTTTCTTTGCGCAAAATTTTATCAAAACAGCTCAATATGCCCCCAAAATTAACAGTATACTAAACTTTTTCAAGCTCCTTTACTTAATTGCAATTGTATTAGCATTTTTCGGATTTCATAATACCACTCAAATAATATTAAATGCAGGGGCATTATCAGCTTTGATTTTGATTTTCGCTTCAGTCAAAGCGATTAAGCAAGGCTATAAACCTGCGAGGTACTTTATAATTGCTTGGGTAATTTTTATTATTGGCCTAACATTATATGCATTAAGAAATTTCGGCATCCTCCCCTTCAACGCCTTCACAAACTTCGCATTACCCGTGGGGTCGGTGGTGGAAATTCTGCTGCTGTCGTTTGCGCTGGCAGATCGAATTAATGTGCTGAAACAAGAAAAAGAACTTTCACAGCAACAAGCCTTCGTTGCCATGAAGGAAAACGAACGACTCGTCACTGAACAGAATGTTCAACTCGAGAAAAAAGTGCACGAAAGAACAGCAGATCTCGAAAACAGAAACACCGAACTGCATACCGCCATGAACAACCTGCGCATGACACAACAACAACTCGTTGAGTCGGAAAAATTGGCGTCAATCGGACAAATGACGGCAGGTATCGCACACGAAATAAACAATCCCATCAACTTCGTTCAATCGAATGTGGGACCCCTGAAACGAGACATCGATGAAATTCTAGAACTGCTCTCACAGCTAGCGGAAATAGATGAAAACAAAGACCTCCTTGAACAGGTAAACCACCTGAAAAGTCAATACGTAAAACTAGATATAGAGTATCTCAAAAAAGAAATTCAACAACTCCTGAATGGTATTGAAGACGGGTCGAAACGCACCGCCGAAATAGTAAAAGGACTGCGTGTATTCTCACGAATGGACAGAAGTGAACTCATCTCAGCAGACATTAACGAATGCCTGAACTCGACACTCGTGGTTATGAAAAATATGACCAAAGCAGAGGTGACACTCAATGTGGAATTGGGAGAAAATATTCCGAAAACATATTGCTACCCAGGAAAACTTTCGCAAGTCTTCATGAATCTCGTGACTAACGCAGTTCAAGCCACACGCCTGCCGAATAGACAACCCATTGACCGAATAATAAACGTACGCTCTTACTTTAACGATAATAAAATTTGCGTTGAAATTCAAGACAACGGAAAGGGAATTCCAACAGAAATTCAAGATAAAATATTCGAGCCTTTTTTCACAACAAAAGACGTGGGAGAAGGCACTGGACTTGGTCTAGGAATTGTAGCTGGAATTATCGGTGAACACAACGGTCATCTTTCGTTCACAAGTAGCGCTAACGATGGGACCACTTTTCTTATAACTTTACCAGTCGCTAACTAAGATCCAATTAGGTTTATGATAAAAGTACTTTACCTCGACGACGAAGAAAATAACCTTATCGCCTTCAAAGCGCTTTTCCGCAGAGAATTCGATGTATTCACAACCACTTCTCCTCAGGAAGCCGTGGCTTATCTGAATGCGAACGAAGTTCCCATTATTCTTTCCGATCAGAAAATGCCCGAGCTCAGCGGTGTAGAATTCTTTGAGCTTACACTCAACGACTTTCCAAACGCCGTGAGAATCTTAGTAACGGGATACGCCGATATAGAGGCCGTGATAGACGCAATCAATCGTGGACAAGTTTATCGCTACGTTGCAAAACCTTGGAACGAAAACGACCTGCGCGTTTGCTTGCTCAACGCCGCGGAACGCTACGAAATGAATATTCATTCTGGTGATTCAGATGCTAAGACGAATAAATGGAAATTGGCTAAAGCTCGCATCCAAGACGCTATTCATAAAGTGAAAGCTGTTGTGTCTTCTTGGAAAGGATCTCCCCAACCCGTTCCTGCTGATTCACTCAATGAAGTACTAAACGAATTGAATGCACTCGAAGAAAGTGTAAATGAAGTATTCGAAGAAGTGCGCTAGTATTCACGCTTTATCATCTTCAGACTCTCCCGTTAAGCTATCCTCAGGTAATGTAGGATCTATCTTCTGCATGCTCCAAGCTTCGTAAGACAAGTCGTCTTCTTCATCTATAACTTGCACAAACGGCTCGGCAAATGCCTTCGTGCTTAGATGATGCTCCAACGATAATAACATCGCGGGCAACACAATCAAGTTCGTAAGCATAGCTGTAAACAAGGTCAATGATGTCAGAATTCCCAACGCCCGCGTTCCATCGAATTCGGAGAATACGAAAATTCCAAATCCGAAGAACAAGACTATTGAAGTGAATAGAATACTTGCCCCCGTATCTTTCACTGCGGACAATACAGAAAGCTTAATGTTCCAATTGTGCTCACGCAATTCTTGTCTATACTTCGCTAAGAAGTGAATCGTATTGTCAACGGTAATTCCAAATGCAATACTGAACACCAAAATGGTAGACGGCTTCAACGGAATATCGAAGAATCCCATGAATCCGGCTGTGATAAACTGTGGAATCAAATTCGGCACAAGAGAAATGAGCAACATACGCAAACTGCGGAACATTACCCACATGAGCAGACAAATAACCCCAACAGCAAAGAGTAAACTCGAGAAAAGGTTGTTCACCAAATACGTGGTTCCTTTCAAGAATACAATGCTCGTTCCAGTCATGGTTACCGAGTATAAACTGTCTGGGAAAAGTTTAGTAACCTCGGGACGAAGCGTATTCAATAACGAATCCATGGCCAAAGTTCCAATATCTGCAACTTGGGCTGTAATTCGGGTTTTCTTCAACGAGTCGTCTAAAAATGTATTGGAATATTTTGAAGCATTGGATTTTTCAGCGGCGCTGTCTGATTGCTCGAAATAAGGCCCAATAAATTGCTGCTCGCTACGACTAATCAAATCGTAATATTCAGGATCACCGTCGTAATAAGCTTGTTTCGCGAACTTAATAGCATCTGCAATGGACAGCGATCGAGAGATTTTTGTTGAAACCCCCGGCAACGTATCCATCACGTCTTGTAAGGAATCGATTCGCGCAATGGTCTTCGGATTGGTAATTTTACCACGCTTCGCTTCAACCATTATTTCGAATGGCATAACGCCGTCGAAGTGCTTTTCAAACCAATACAAATCGGTAATGACACGATCATCATCTGGAAGATCATCGACGATATTTCCTGTTGTCTTAATCAACGTCATTCCGTAAATACTTAATGCGGTAATTACAATGGTAACCACATAAATGACACCTCTGTTTTTGGTGATCATTCTCACCAAATTCTCTAAGGTGTGGTATAACCAACGCATGTCGAGGTGCTTCAAATGACGAGCCTTCGGAGCAGCAGTGTAAGAGAATAGAATTGGAAATGCGATAAGCGAAATGAAGAACATAAGCATGCTATTCAAGGCTGAGATTACCCCGAATTGCTTCAGCAAATCACTTTCAACAAAAATGAATGTCGCAAAACCCACGGCAGTGGTTGCGTTAATCATGAACGCCGCTTCCCCAACTTTCTGAATCACGCGCGTCATGGCGCGCATCTTACTTCCGTGACGAATAAATTCTTGGTGGTACTTGGTAAGCAGGTAAATGCAGTTCGGAACGCCAATAACAATCATTAAGGGGGGAATCAGTCCCATGAGCATAGTTATCGGGTAGTCGAAGAGCGCAATGGTACCCATAGACACAACCACGCCAACCCCAATAATAGTCATACAGACAAGAACAGCACGAACACTTCGGAAGAAAATGAACAAGAGCACAGCACTAACCAAAAGCGAGAGCAGCGTAAAGAATTTCAACTCGGCCTTTACTTTGGCCGTCATTTGCGTTCGAATGAACGGAAGACCGGAGATATACGTTTTGATGTAAGTATCTCTTGAAAACTGATTCACCTTTTCTACAATCTGGTCCACCGCATTTCCACGGAATTGTGAATTGAAAAGTTCTGCATTGACAAAAATCATCATCAGCGTCGCATCTGACTTCGATTTGTACAGCAACCCGTCGTAAAACGGTAGCGATAATATCTTTTGTTTTACTGAATCGAGCTGAATCTGCGACCCCAGATTTCCATCTGAAATTGGACGAAAGCGAAAGCGCTCTTCGGTAGTATCGGCGTACATTTCGTAGCAATGAGCAACGGAAAAAACCGAGTCCACTACATTACGCTGAATAGTAGTTTTCACCCCGTTAATTATCGTGTCGGCAGGTACAGTAATTTTCTTCAAAGTATTCCCAAGTTCCTTCAACGCAATGAAGTTCTGAAGCTCCCAAATTTCAGGGTCGTTCAACCCCACCACCATAACGTTCCCATCTTCCGAGAATTGCTTAGTAAAGGCTTGGTACTCAACGAACGTAGGGTCGTCTTGTGGTAGAACCCCAGTAAACTTGTAGCTCATACGTACGTTTCGAGCTTCCCATCCCATGAAAATAGTGATTGCCAGCGTAATAACTCCGAGTAGAATACGGTTGCGAAGAATAAAAGCAGCAATTTTTGCCCACATAGCTTTTGGTATAGGCTGCAAAGAAACGCTAAATCTATTTTCGAATGAAATTTTAGGCATCCTTTGTCAACCTAAGGTTAAGCGCACTATCTTCGCCCCCATAAAATTGAAAATCATGTCACAACAACATCAAGAGCAAATTGACGCCTTTATGTCGAAAGTTCGGGCAATGAACCCGAACGAGCCTGAATTCCTTCAAGCAGTTCACGAGGTGGCGGAAGCCATTATTCCGTTCATGGAAAACCATCCTAAATACAAGGAGGCTAAAATCCTAGAGCGTATTGTTGAACCAGAACGCACAATAATCTTCCGCGTTCCATGGGTAGATGATAAAGGTGAAGTACAAGTAAACCGCGGATACCGCGTAGAATTCAACAGTGCTATCGGTCCTTACAAAGGCGGATTGCGTTTTCACCCAACGGTGAATTTGTCTGTTTTGAAATTCTTAGGATTCGAACAAATTTTTAAAAATTCTTTAACTACCCTTCCAATGGGCGGTGGTAAAGGTGGATCTGACTTCGATCCGAAGGGAAAGAGCGATCGTGAGGTTATGGCATTTTGCCAAAGCTTCATGAGCGAATTGTCTCGCCACATTGGTGCAGATACTGACGTTCCTGCTGGAGATAT
>Ga0209358_10000767_pt1 | contig 27467 bp, 22 predicted proteins | sample LauGreFa1BDMLBSN_2_FD_187574 | JGI IMG/M metagenome (GOLD analysis project Ga0209358, IMG submission 187574) | Freshwater lake microbial communities from Lake Michigan, USA - Fa13.BD.MLB.SN (SPAdes) (version 2) | ecosystem: Environmental > Aquatic > Freshwater > Lake | place: Lake Michigan, USA...
AATTAGAGAATTCCATTACTGAAGTAGCTCTACCAGAAGTAATTGTTCTTAATGAAGTAACATAACCAAACATTTCAGATAATGGAACTTTAGCTTTAACAACCTTAGCACCATTTTTATCATCCATACCTTCCATCATACCTCTTCTTCTATTTAAATCGGCAACTACATCACCCATATTTTCCTCAGGAGTAATTACCTCCAATTTCATTATTGGCTCTAATAATACAGGTTTAGCTTTTGGTAAAGCAGATCTGTAACACATTTTAGCAGCAATTTCAAAAGATAAAGCATCTGAATCGACAGCATGGAAAGAACCATCAGATAAAGTTACTTTTAAGCTATCAACAGTATAACCTGCTAATACACCAGTAGACATAGCCTCCTTGAAACCTTTTTCAACTGAAGGAATAAACTCACGAGGAACGTTACCACCTTTAACAGCATTAACAAAATCTAAACCTTCTTTTCCATCAGTTCTTGGTTCAATAGTACAAACGATATCAGCAAATTTACCTCTACCTCCAGATTGTTTTTTGTAAACTTCTCTGTGTTCAACAGTTCCTGTAATAGTTTCTTTATAATTAACTTGAGGTTCACCTTGGTTACACTCAACTTTAAATTCTCTTTTTAATCTATCTAAAATGATATCTAAGTGTAACTCACCCATACCACTAATGATAGTTTGACCAGTATTTTCGTCGGTTTTTACCTTAAAAGTTGGATCTTCTTCGGCTAATTTACCTAGTGCAATTCCTAATTTATCAACATCAGCCTGAGTTTTAGGCTCGATTGCTATACCGATAACTGGATCAGGGAAATCCATTGATTCGAAAACAATTGGATGATCTTCAGCACATAAAGTATCACCAGTTCTAATATCTTTAAAACCAACAATAGCACCTATATCACCAGCTTGTAATCTTTCGATTTGATTTTGTTTGTTAGCGTGCATTTGGAAAATACGAGAAATTCTCTCTTTTTTCATAGTTCTAGTATTTAATACATATGAACCAGACTCTAACACACCTGAATAAGCTCTAGTAAAACATAATCTACCAACAAAAGGGTCAGTAGCAATTTTAAATGCTAAAGCAGCAAAAGGATCATCCACTGATGGTTTTCTAGAAACTTCTGAATCATCTTTAGGATTAATACCTTGTATAGCTTCTTGATCCATTGGAGAAGGTAACAATTCCATTACATAATCCAACATTGTTTGAACACCTTTATTTTTGAAAGATGAACCACACAACATAGGAACTATCTTCATCGCAACAGTAGCACTTCTTAGAGCATCTAAAATTTCTCTTTCGGAGATTGAATTAGGATCTTCAAAGAATTTCTCCATTAAAGAATCATCAAATTCAGCAATAGCTTCTAATAACTGCTCTCTATATGAATTAACCTCTTCAACCATATCAGCAGGAATTTCAACAACTCTGTATGTCATACCAAAGTCATCTTCATTCCATATCATTGCTTGATTTTTAACTAAGTCTACAACACCTTGAAAAGTTTCTTCCGAACCAATAGGTAATTGTAAAGGAACAGCATGACTACCTAACATTTCACGAACTTGTTTACACACTTTCAAGAAATCTGCACCTTGACGGTCCATTTTATTTACAAAACCAATTCTAGAAACATTGTAATTGTTAGCTAATCTCCAGTTAGTTTCTGATTGAGGTTCAACGCCATCAACAGCACTAAATAAAAACACTAAACCATCTAAAACTCTTAATGATCTGTTTACCTCAACTGTAAAGTCAACGTGACCAGGAGTATCAATAATATTAATATGGTATTCTTGCTCATTATACTTCCAAAATACAGTAGTAGCTGCAGAAGTAATGGTTATACCTCTTTCTTGCTCTTGAACCATCCAGTCCATAGTAGCAGCACCATCATGTACTTCACCAATTTTGTGGCTAACACCAGAGTAAAATAATATACGCTCTGTAGTTGTAGTTTTACCTGCATCGATGTGGGCAGCAATACCAATATTTCTTGTAAATCTTAAATCTCTTTTAGCAGACATTGCGATAATTATTAAAAATTAAAATCTAAAATGAGAGAAAGCTTTATTAGCTTCAGCCATTCTATGCGTATCTTCTTTTTTCTTGTAAGCAGCACCTTCACCTTTAGAAGCAGCTAAAATTTCAGCAGCTAATTTTTGAGCCATTGATTTTTCATTTCTTTTTCTAGAGTAACCAATTAACCACTTCATTGCAAGAGAATTTTTTCTACTTTCTCTAACAGGAGAAGGAATTTGGAAAGTTGCTCCACCTACTCTTCTACTTTTAACCTCAACACCTGGAGTTACATTTTCAAGAGCCTTTTTGAAAACCTCTAAAGAAGGAGTTTCATCAGACTTAGTTTTAATAATTTCCATTGCATCATAAAATATTTTAAACGCAATAGATTTTTTACCATGCAACATTAAGTTGTTCACAAATTTAGCTACTACCACATCATTAAATTGTGGATCAGGCGTAATAAATCTTTTTTTAGCTCTAGTCTTTCTCATCTTGTACTATACTATTTTTTTTGCTTAGGGCGTTTAGCGCCATATTTAGATCTTCTTTGTAATCTACCATCAACACCAGCAGTATCTAATGCACCACGAACGATGTGATATTTAACACCCGGTAAATCTTTAACTCTACCACCTCTAACTAAAACTATAGAGTGTTCTTGCAGGTTGTGACCTTCTCCTGGTATGTAAGCAGAAACTTCAATACCATTTGTTAATCTAACCCTTGCAACCTTTCTCATAGCCGAGTTTGGTTTTTTTGGAGTAGTTGTATAAACTCTTGTACACACACCTCTTCTTTGAGGGCATGATACTAACGCAGCAGATTTACTCTTTTTAAACTTTTGCGTTCTTGACTTTTTAATTAACTGTTGAATAGTTGGCATATCCTTATTTAAGTAAGCTTTCTTTTATATTTTTTTAATCCTTCTAAAAATCAGGAGGGCAAAGGTACAAGATTTCTTTTATTTTTCAATATTTTTTTTTCATTTTTTTAATTTTTTTCTCAACTTTTAAACTAACCATTGTTAAAAACCTTGATTTTGCTAGGATTTACAACGATTATTTTTTTGTTAAAATCGAAAAAAAAATAAAAACATGACCTATATTTGCGACTAAAATAGTATATTATATGTCGGATTTTTTAAAAGACCTTAACGATGCTCAATATTCTGCAGCAAACGAACTAGAGGGGCCATTAATGATTTTAGCAGGAGCGGGATCGGGTAAAACTAGAGTATTAACCTATAGAATTGCGCATTTAATGTCCCAAGGTGTTGATCCTTTTAATATATTAGCCTTAACCTTTACCAATAAAGCAGCAAAAGAAATGCGCGAAAGGATTGAAAAATTGGTAGGAAGTGAAAGTAGAAATTTATGGATGGGAACTTTTCATTCGGTATTTGCTAGAATATTACGTACCGAGAGCGGACATTTAAACTACCCATATAATTTCACCATATATGACACCATTGACGCAAAAAGCTTGTTAAAGACCGTTATTAAGGAAATGGAGTTAGATGATAAAATTTATAAACCAAATGTTATATATAATAGGATATCATCTGCAAAAAATCAATTAATAACAGCCAAAGAATATTCAGAAGATATAAATATAACAAAAGAGGACCACTATATGGGCAGAGGCAAAACTGCCGAAATATATTTAGCCTATCAAATGCGATGTTTTAAATCGGGCGCCATGGACTTTGACGACTTGTTATTAAAAACCTATCAATTATTTGAAAGCAAACCCGAGATATTAAACAAATACCAAAATATATTTCAGTATATATTAGTAGATGAGTACCAAGATACCAATCATGCGCAATACTCTATAATACAACAACTTAGTAATTTATATCAGAATATATGTGTTGTAGGAGATGATGCGCAAAGTATATATTCATTTAGAGGCGCTAATATATCTAACATAATAAACTTTAAAAGCGATTATAAAGGAGCACAAATTTTAAAATTAGAACAAAACTACCGTTCCACTAAAAATATTGTTGGAGCTGCAAATGCGATTATAAAATTAAACAAACAACAAATACCCAAAGAAGTTTGGACAGATAACCCAGTTGGAGATAAAATTTTAATTACCAAAAACAAAACCGATAACGACGAAGGAAGATTTGTTGCTGAATCTATTTTTGAAAACAAAATGCAATACCAATTACCCAACAGTGCTTTTGCAGTTTTGTATAGAACCAATGCACAATCTAGAGCCATTGAAGAATCCCTTAGAAAAATAAATTTATCCTATAAAATATATGGAGGAATTTCATTTTACCAAAGAAAAGAAATAAAGGATTTACTGTCATATTTTAGAGTTATCATAAATCCTAACGATGAAGAAGCCTTAAAACGCATTATAAATTATCCTGCCAGAGGAATTGGAAAAACCTCGTTAGATAAAATATTTATAACGGCCAATCAATACGATAAAAGCATCTGGGAAGTAATGGCAAACTTAAACTTTTACTCAACAGGTTTAAATAATAGCGCTAAAAGTAAATTTGAAGAATTTGTTACCCAAATCGTAAAATTCAATAGTGGATTATATAATACAACCGCATATGATTTAGCACATCAAATAGCACTAGAAACAGGAATTTTAAAAGATTTAAACAGTGATAAAACACCTGAAGGAATTGCCAGATATGAAAATATAATGGAGTTATTAAGTGCTATTAAACAATTTACAAATATAGAAGAAAGGAGTCCAGAAGGTAAAATAGTAAACACCTTAGATAAATTCATGGAAGATGTTGCATTATTAACTGATGTAGACAATGAAAAAGAAGATGATAAAGACAAAATTTCTTTAATGACTATCCACGCAGCTAAAGGATTAGAATTTCCTTACGTTTATATAGTTGGATTAGAAGAAAATTTATTTCCATCACAAATGGCGTTAAACTCCCGTGAAGAATTAGAAGAAGAAAGAAGATTGTTTTATGTAGCCTTAACACGTGCCGAAAAAATGGCATACCTAAGTTACGCCATTACAAGATTTAAATTTGGAAATGTAACTTATAGTGACCCAAGTAGATTTATAAGTGAAATTCCAGATCAATTTGTTCAACAAAATCAACTTATTAAAAATATAAACGTTAACACCTCATTTAATACACTACCTAAACGATTAAGTAAAATTAGTACAATAGATAGCAATAACGAAAAAATTATTGCACTTCCAGGAAATAGTTTAGGAGAGATTCAAGTTGGTCAAAAAGTTTCACATTTAAGATTTGGTAAAGGAATAGTTGAAAATATTGAAGGAATTGGAGCCAACACAAAAGCCACCATTAACTTCGAAAACTCGGGTGTAAAACAAGTTTTAGTAAAATTTGCCAAACTTAAAATTTTGGAATAATTGTAAAATCTGAAAAAACTAAGATAAATAGTACAAAACAAATAGTATATACATATCAAACAATTTAGTATATTCGCACATTAAGAATTTAAAGAATGGAATATAATACCCAGAGAAGTAAAATTATCATATCAGAATATGGCAGAAATATTCAGAAAATGATTGATCATGCTATAACTATTGAAGACAGGGCTGAAAGAAATTTAATTGCACAAACCATAGTAAAAGTAATGGGGCAAGTAAATTCGCAATATAAAGATTCTGAAGATTTTATCGAAAAACTTTGGGACCATTTATTTATAATGTCGGATTATAAATTGGATGTAGATCCACCTTTCCATATCCCAGAAAAAGAAAAAATTCAAGAGAAACCTAAAAAAGTTGAATACCCAGATAAAAACATAAAATATCGTCATTACGGCCATGCAATTCAGCGCTTTATAACCAAAGCTAGTAAAATGGCAGAAGGTGAAGAAAAAGATTCTTTCACTTATTATATAGCCAATATGATGAAAAAAAACTTTTTATTATACAATAGAGAAACTGTTGACGATGAGTTGATACACAAACATTTGGAAGAGTTATCTAACGGAGAATTAAAAATTAGAGATGAATTTCAATTAAAATCATCGGGTTCATTGGTAGGAAAAAAACCAAATCCAATTATCAAGAAAAAGAAAAAGAAAAAAATAAATTTCAGACCTAAACAATAACAAAATTAAAACAATGGCAGCTTTTGAAATTATTGGAGGAACACCTTTAAAAGGAGAAATTACACCTCAAGGAGCAAAAAACGAAGCACTACAAATTTTATGTGCAGTTTTACTTACACCTGAAAAGGTAACAATATCTAATGTACCCGACATTAGAGATGTGAATAAACTAATTGATTTATTAGCTAGTATGGGTGTAAAAGTAAAAAAAATAAACACAGACACATACGAATTTCAGGCTGATGAAGTAAATTTAGAGTATTTAAAAACAGATGAATTTAAAAAACAAGGCTCTAGCTTAAGAGGTTCTATAATGATTGTTGGTCCTTTATTAGCTAGATTTGGCAAAGGATACATTCCTGCGCCAGGAGGAGATAAAATTGGCCGAAGAAGAGTAGACACTCATTTTATGGGCTTTCAAAAATTAGGTGCTAAATTTGAATATCAAGCCGCATCAAAATTTTACAAAGTAGAAGCTTCTAAGCTTAAAGGAACATACATGCTTTTAGACGAAGCATCTGTAACAGGAACTGCAAATATTGTAATGGCAGCTGTAATGGCAAAAGGAACAACCCAAATTTATAACGCTGCTTGCGAACCCTATTTACAACAACTTTGCAAAATGTTAAACAGAATGGGCGCAAAAATTACAGGTATTGGCTCAAACTTGTTAACTATTGAAGGTGTAGATCATATGGTAGGTACAGAACACCGAATTTTACCTGATATGATTGAGATAGGTAGCTTTATAGGTTTAGCTGCAATGACTGGTTCCAATATTAGAATAAAAAATGTATCTTATCCAGATTTAGGGATAATCCCAGAAGTTTTTAAAAAAATGGGGGTACAAATGGAATTAGATAATGATGACTTGATAATACCATCTCAAGAACATTACGAAATAGAAACATTCATTGATGGTTCCATTATGACTATTGCTGATGCACCATGGCCTGGTTTTACCCCAGATTTGATTAGTATAATTTTGGTATTAGCAACACAAGCAAAAGGATCTGTATTGATACATCAAAAAATGTTCGAAAGTAGATTATTTTTTGTAGATAAATTAATAGAAATGGGGGCACAAATAATATTATGCGATCCACATAGAGCTACAGTAATTGGTTTAGATAAACAAACTAAACTTAGAGGAATTGACATGACTTCCCCAGATATTAGAGCTGGAGTATCTTTATTAATAGCAGCATTATCTGCAAAAGGGAAATCAACTATTCACAATATCGAGCAAATTGATAGAGGTTATCAAAATATAGAGCAAAGATTACAAGCATTAGGAGCTAACATAAAGAGAATCAATGATTAAGAAAATAACATTAATTTTATCCCTAGTAATAATTTCCATCATAGGATGGGCGGGTAAAAAAGAAACAACACCAGAACTAGGAACTAATATTGGAAATTTAGCGCCAGAAATCGCACTGAAAAACCCAAATGATTCCATTATAAAACTAAGTTCACTTCGTGGAAAAGTTGTTTTAATTGATTTTTGGGCTTCGTGGTGTGGACCTTGTAGATACGAAAACAGAAACTTGATTAAAACTGTTGAAGATTTTAAAAGTATTCCTTTTCCTAATGTAAAAGGGAAAATTAAAAAAAACAAAAACTTAGGTTTTTTGGTATACAATGTTTCCTTAGATAGAGATAAAAGTGCGTGGACAAATGCCATTAAACAAGATCAATTAAATTGGAAAACGCATGTTTCGGAATTAAAACAATGGAAATGTAGCGCTGCAGCTGCTTATAACGTAAGTAGTATTCCAAGTAATTTTTTAATTGATGCTAATGGGATAATAATAGCCAAAAATTTAAGAGGTGAGCAATTGGATAAATTTTTAAAAGAATACACCACAATTCCATCTAAAAAATAAAAAACTGTCAGTTTGACACTCCAAAAACCCAAAATTGTAAATGGCAAAGAGATTGAAAGACTGGGTAAAAAAAATTAAAAATATGAATACTGTTGAAGAAAATACAAACGAAAAATCTAACATGGAGAATGAAGTAATCGGTAACGATGAAAACGCAACCGAAACTCAAGAAAATATAGAAAATAAAGAAGTTGCAGAAGATAAAAAAGAAGAAAGTTTAGAAGATAAAATCAAAATACAAGAAGATAAATACTTACGTTTATTTTCGGAATTTGATAACTTTAGAAAAAGAACTCAAAAAGAAAAAGCCGAATTAATTTCAGCCACAAAGGCAGATGTATTTAAGCTAATTTTACCAATTTTAGATGATTTTGATAGGGCGTTAAAATCAATTAACAACGCAAGTGATGTAGAAAGTTTAAAAGTTGGAGTTGAGTTAATTCATAGTAAAATTTTACAAACTTTAAAATCAAAAGGATTAGAGAGTATGGAAATTTTACATCAAGAATTTAACGCCGATGAGCACGAAGCAATCACAAATATACCCGCACCAAGCGAAGATTTAAAAGGAAAAATTGTTGATGTTGTTGAAACAGGATATAAATTAAACGATAAAATAATTAGATATCCAAAAGTAGTTGTTGGAAATTAATCATAATCAAATGGCAAAAAGAGATTATTACGAGGTATTAGGCGTAAGTAAAAATGCAAATGAAAGCGAAATAAAAAAGGCTTACAGAAAATTGGCTATACAATACCATCCAGATAAAAATCCTGATGACAAAACTGCAGAGGCTAAGTTTAAAGAAGCCGCAGAAGCTTACGAAGTATTAAGTAATAAGGATAAAAAAGCTAGATATGACCAATTTGGACATGCTGGTGTTGGTAGCAGTGCTGCAAGTGGCGGTGGTGGTGGATTTGGCGGTATGTCGATGGACGATATATTTGAACAATTCGGAGATGTTTTTGGTGGTGGCAGAAGAAGCAATGCACGTAGAGTAAATAGAGGAAGCAATATTCGTATAAAAGTAGCTTTAACTCTTGAAGAAATTGCCGAAGGTGTTGAAAAAAAGATAAAAGTAAACAAATATATAACTTGTGATAGTTGCGAAGGTAGTGGAGCCGAAATAGGTAGTGGATATGATACCTGTGGAACTTGTAATGGAAGCGGACAAGTTACCAGAGTTACCAATACGTTTTTAGGACAAATGCAAACTTCTTCCACTTGTCCAACTTGTAATGGCGAAGGAAAAATTATCAAAAACAAGTGTAAAAAATGTTACGGTGAAGGAATTGTTAGAGGCGAAGAAGTTATACCAATTAACATCCCAGCTGGAGTTGAGGAAGGTATGCAGTTACAAGTTAGTGGAATGGGGAATGCTGGTGCTAGAGGAGGAATTAATGGCGATTTATTAGTTGTGGTGGAAGAAAAACCACACGAAGTATTTAAACGTGAAAACAACAATTTACATTACGACTTGTTTATTAATTTTGCTGATGCAGCCTTAGGAAATAGCGAAGTTGTGCCTACTTTAGATGGTAAAGTGAAGATAAAAATTGATCCCGGAACACAATCGGGTAAATTATTACGATTAAGAGGTAAAGGTTTACCACAAGTAAACCAATACGGCAGAGGAGATATTATCATTAATGTAAATGTTTGGACTCCTCAGGAATTAAGTAATGATGAAAAGAAAATTTTAGAAAAACTTCGTGAATCTAAAAACTTTCATCCAAACCCAACCAACAAGGACAAAGGATTTTTTGATAGAGTAAAAGAATACTTTCAATAGTAACTTTAAAAAAGGAAAACCGCTAGTTTTCCTTTTTTATTTTTTAATCTAATAGCAGGCTTAAAATGAAATCAGCCATAAAAATCAATCAAGTAAATAAGTATTTTGATACATTCCATGTATTAAAAAACATACAATTTAATATTCCTAAAGGACAAATATTTGGATTATTAGGACCTAATGGTGCTGGAAAAACTACCTTACTTCGTATTTTAAATCAAATCACAAAAGCCGATGAAGGAACAATTGAGTACAACGATGAAATTTTAACGCCACAGCACAGTATAAAAATTGGCTATTTACCCGAAGAAAGAGGATTGTATAAAAAAATGAAAGTTGAAGAACAACTTTTATACTTGGCACAATTAAAAGGATTAAGCTTAACCGAAGCCAAAGAAAATATGAATTTTTGGCTGGATAAATTCGAAATTTCAAATTGGAAAAATAAAACTATCAATAGTTTATCCAAAGGAATGGCGCAAAAAATTCAATTTATTGCTACCGTTATTCATCAACCCGAAATTATTATTTTAGACGAGCCTTTCTCTGGTTTCGATCCTATCAACACCAACCTTATTAAACAAGAAATATTACGCTTAAAAAACGAGAAAAAAACAATCATATACTCCACACACAACATGGATAGTGTGGATGAAATTTGCGATCATATTGCCATTATCAATAAAGGCGAAATAATTTTAAAAGGGAAATTACAAACTATAAAAGAAAAAAAAGCAGAAAATATTTTCGAAATAGTATTTAACGGTAACATGATTAGCTTTAGCAATGCTTTGTGGACAGCATTTACCTTAATTACTTCAGAAGATTTAGGTCCCAACAAAATAAAAGCAACCGTAAAAAGCACTGGTGAAGCGCATATCAACGAATTAATTATACAAGTAATGCAATCCTGTAAAATAATTTCTGTTCAGGAAAAAATACCTAGTATAAATGAGATTTTTTTAAGCGAAATAAAAAATCATTTAAGTAAACTAAACCATGAGTAAAGTTGGATTAATTATAAAAAGAGAGTATTTTACAAGGATTAAAAAAAGATCCTTTGTATTAGTATGTCTACTAGCTCCCCTATTTTTAACACTATCTATCTTAGCACCCATTTGGATAAACAAATCCAATTACGAAGAAACTATTGTAATGATTTTTGATGAAACAACTATCATTGGTGATATTTTAGCTTTAAAAAAATCGGGGACAAACTTAAAATACATAAGCGCTCCCGAAAATTTAAAACTGGATGAAGCTATCGAAAAATACGATAATATTGCCGACACCATTATTTTAAGAATTCCGGATAATTTTATAAAAAATACAGCGCCATTGGTTGAAGTTTTTAATAAAAACGCTCCAGGTTTATACTCTATAAATAAAATTAAAAGCGATTTATACGATATACGAAAAAAACTAATTGTATACAGCACTATAAAGTTTGATTTAGAGCAATTTGAACGCAGAATGAACAGTCCGGTTGGTGTAGTTTTTCAAGGGCAAGGCATACATCCGCAACTTAAATTTTATTTAAGTTTATCAGGCGCATTTGTATTGTATTTATTAATTATGATTTACGGCGTACAGGTTTTAAGAGGAATTAGCGAAGAAAAAAACTCTCGAATCATTGAAATCATAATTTCATCTGTTCATCCCAGCACCTTATTAAAAGGTAAAATTATAGGAATTGGTTTAGTTGGGATAACGCAATTTGTAATTGTTTTTAGTTTAACTATAGCAACTTTTAGTACTATTTATAAAAGTTTAGATATTCAAACAAGCGATATTTTGTACAATAATTTACTAATGATAAACGAAAAAGGTGAACAAGTTATAGAGGAACAAGCCAAAATAAACACGCCAATCATGCATCAAACTATACAGGAGTATTTAATTCATTTACAAGATTATATACCTGAAATACTAATCATAACGCCAATTTTATTTATTGGGGGATACTTGCTATACGCTTCATTTTTTGCAGCATTTGGTTCCGTAATGGACTCCGAGAGCGATTCACAATCGCTCATATTCCCCATTACACTACCCATTGTAATAAGTTTATTTATAGCCTATAACGTTATAAACAATCCTAACTCTGCTTTAAGTTTTTGGGCAAGTATTTTTCCCCTAAGCTCGCCAGTAGTAATGACGGCGCGCTTACCCTTTTTAGAATTACAAACCGATTGGTGGCAGATAGTTTTAAGTATAAGTTTGTTAGCCCTAAGTACTTGGGCTAGCATAAAATTTGCCGCTAGGATATACCGTACGGGAATTTTAATTTACGGACAAAAACCTTCCCTAAAAACCATTTGTAAATGGTATAAACAAAGTAAGTAAATTTAATTACAAGGTTTAATATATTTTATAAAATACATTAAGTATAAATTAATCAGAAAGATAAAAATGGATAAACCTATAAAATCTGTTTTACATTGTAATTGGATTTATAAATAGCATAAATTTTTGAAATTACAAACTTTTACAATCATATGAACTCAATTTAAAAAATAAAGTATTTTATATTTTAAGCGAGCTAATTTAGTAAAACATTACAAATCCCTAAAATAAAAACTTGCGTTAACCCCCCAGAACCAGCCCGTACCTTTAAACTTTTGATTATCTAAAACTCGGTCGTTTTTACTATCAGATAAATAGCCACGAGAAAAATCCCATTGGTAGCCACCATGTGCGCCAATACTAATAAACTTTAAGTTTAATCGGGTTTGTACAATAGGTGATAATGCATATAAAGGGGTTGAAAATTTATTTAAAATTGGTGTGTCGAAAATAGAATTAGGGTTAACCAATTCCTCTTTAAAAACATAACTTCCAACACCTAAACTAATTCCGGGTGCAAATAAAAAAACATTGGATTGAGTTAAATTACCTAAAATATCCATATTAAATTGGCGGGCTCTAAAATTTAAAAAGTGATTTTGATCCTGTATAGAATAATTTGCTAAAGCAGATTGATTGTATCTTAAACCAATAATTAATTCTTTATCATGAAAAACCAATCCGAAACCACGATTTTCCAATAAATTAGAAGGTTTTTGAAACCCAAAAGATTGCATTAAATTATTAAAAGATGTATTAGCAAACGAGTAAAAAGTATAATTAAAATCCAAATGTACTAACAAATCATCTTTATCTTCGTCCACAAAAACAACATCCAATTTACCCTTTTTTTCTTCGTGTAATTTTCGTTTATTAATTACTATAAACTGAAAAGCATCTTTAACCTGAGCAAAACTGGTATCATTACTCACCTTAAAAATTCTAACTTCGTTATCACCAACCTGTTTAGTTAATTCGCCTACCATAAAACCATCGGATTTTTTACGTGCAAAATAACCCGATAAAGGATAATAGCTACCAATAGAAAGTACTTTGATTTTGGAATCGTTTGTCAAATGAGTTTCGCGAATACGATTAGCTAATGATTTAAACTGATGTAAATCGCACCAAGCATCAGTAATATTTATAGAAGTATGACATCTACCAAACGAACCTAAAAAGGTTTTATTAGGATATAATGTGATTAATTCTTTAAATCTTTCTGTCATATAAATTTCACGCATAATCCATTCTTGATAAGCGTTTTCTTCCTTTAAAGAATTCCAATCTTGTCCTTTATCTAAACCTTCTAAAATTTCTTTAAATAAAATAAAATTATCCCCTAAATACTCTTTGTATGCTAAATTATTGTTTTTATAATTTGTTATAATATGTTTTATTGTTTTATTACCATTAAATTGATTTTCCCCAAACATTTTATTCACATCAATATTAATTATTGTATCTAATTTTAAATTTGAGTTGAGATAATCGTAATAACCAGCCATACCAGTTATAGTTTCAATACTAACTGCAATTTCTGATGGAATGGGACTTTTAGGTAATAATTTAGATAACGCTTTAAATCCATTTTGTAAAGAACGTTCAATATCAATGCCATGGACACGAACTTTTAATGAATCAAATTTAACAGTATCATTAAAATTTTTTAAACTAGTAAACATATCAAAATACGCTGGAAAAGTGTAATTTTCTAAAGTATTTTTAGCTTCTTCATCACCATCTATTATATATTTATTAACCAAATACGCCGAACTAGTCCCATGTTCGATTAAAATATCTTTAAGTCTGATTTTTTGATTTAGATACACAAAAACTTTAAGTAATAATTCGGAATTACTTTTTCTATATCGATGATCTTCTCCAATAAAAAAAACTTGATTATTAGATATTGCACTATCTAAAATTGACAATGCCGAAAAATCTGTAATATTATTAAGATTTAAAAGATTTGTAAAAGTTTTAACTTTTATTGTTTCTGTTTTACTGTTTCTATTTTTTTCATCAGGTTCAATAGAAATATTTTGACAAACACCTATAGTTGAAATAAAGAAAAATACCGAAAATAAAGTTTTAAACATACAACTATATTAAATAAACAGCCTCTTCACCAGCATTTAAACTCACTTCAATATGTTCTTTTAACGTTGTCGACATAGTTAATCCAACAAAATCGGCTTGAATAGGAAATCGATTATGGTTACGATCCACCAAAACCAAAGTTTTAATCCATTTTACATTGTAACGCATAAAATAAGTAGCGCCGTAAATAATGGTTTTACCAGAATTACAAACATCATCAATCAAAATAATCGTGCTGTTTGTAAAATCTTTATCCAATGTACAAGTAATTTTATCCGCCAAAGGATTATCCTTGTTGATATAAATAGAACAAACATTTACATTTAAATTGCTTATTTTATTTAACCCATCTGCAATTAATTGAGCTAAAATATTGCCATTTCCCTCAATACCACATAAGATAATTTCATTTTCCAAAAAACATTTTTCGTGCACTTCATGCACCATACGTTCAATTTTTTGTTGGATTGAAGTACTATTTAAAATCAGCGATTTTTCCATAATTTATTTTTTTAATAACATTTCTGCAAAAGCTTTTGCAAAATAAGTAATAATTATATCTGCACCTGCTCTTTTTATGCTCAATAAAGTTTCGGGCATGGCAGTATTAAAATTTAACCATCCATTTGCACAAGCCGCACTTAACATTGCACATTCCCCACTAACATGATATGCTACTATAGGTAATTTTTGATTTTGTTTTAACAATAAAATTATATCTAAATAATGCAAAGCCGGTTTAACCATTAAAAAATCGGCGCCTTCTGTAGCGTCTAAATTTGCCTCCAATATTGCTTCTTTGGCATTAGCAGGATTCATTTGATACGATTTTTTATCGCCGCTTTTTGGCGCAGAATCTAAAGCATCTCTAAACGGCCCATAAAATGCACTAGCATATTTAGCCGAATAGGATAAAATACCCACGTTTGTAAAACCCTCGGCATCCAAACATTGACGAATATAAGCCACACGTCCATCCATCATATCACTTGGTCCAACAATATCAATTCCAGCTTTAGCCTGCGCCACCGCCATTTTGCCTAAAATTGGCAAGGTAGCATCATTTAAAATTTGTCCGTTTTCCACCAAACCATCATGACCATCGCTATTATAAGGATCCATAGCCACATCACTAATTAAAGTAATATTTGGAAACTTATTTTTAATAGTAGAGATAGCTTTTAAATAAAAATTATCCTCATGATAGCTGTAAGTAGCGATTTTATCTTTTAAATTTTCGGGAATAGCTGGAAATAAAATAAAAGCATGCAAACCCAATTGCACACAATTTTCAATTTCGGATAACAATAAATCCAAACTCCATCTAAAATTACCTGGTAAAGAATTAATTTCTTGTTTAATCCCCTCCCCTTGTACCAAAAACAAAGGATAAATTAAATCGTTAACAGACACAAAATTTTCTTGAACCAAATTTCGGATACTTTCCGAATAACGATTTCTTCGTGGTCTTTGCAACATTAATTAAAATATTAATCGTTAGTCTCTTCAGTTATTTCAGAATTGGTTGTAGCATCACTTTCTTCAACTTTTTCCTCAACAACTTGTTTTTGCAGAGTTGCTTTTTGCAAAATCGCTTCATCTAAACCAGCAACTTTACTGGTAGCAACTTTGTATTTTTTACATAAATATTGTAAAACCTCTACTTCTTGCCCTTTAAACTCGTTAGCAATAGCGTCAATTTTTTTAATTTGTCGAGGATGATTTACTGTGAAAAAATCCTTTAATAATTGTTTGAAATTTTGTTGAGATATCATAGCTAAAATATTTAATTTCGTAAAATTGAGAAAAATTAATCAAAAATAAAATATCCTTGTAACATTTTAGCATTTCGGATGTTTTATTCTTGAACAAACTTGTTAGCACACCTTAAAACTAAAACGGCATTGACGGAAAAAGAGTATAATGAAGCCGTGAAAACATTAAGCCATAGATTATATGGTTTTGTTTTTAAATCCTTAAGAAATGACGAGGATGCTAATGATATTGTTCAAGATTCGTTCCTTAAATTATGGCAAAACCGTGAAAAAGTTGAAGTTGAAAAAGTTAAATCGTGGTTATTTACCACTGCGTATCATGCTTTAATCAACTTGGTTAAAAAAAAGGGACGAACAAGTAGTATGGAGGCATTAGAAATTGATAGGGGGTTTGAGGAAAAAGCAGATTTTGAGTTAAAAGAGATACTGGATAAAGCAATATCAGTTTTAAACTCGCAACAAAAAACGATTTTAATTTTACGTGATAGAGAAGGCTATAATTATAAAGAAATTGGTGATATATTAAATTTATCTGAATCGCAAGTGAAGGTATATTTATTTAGAGCCCGACAAAAAGTTAAGGAACAAATTAAAGATTTAAGTATTTTATCATGATGGTAAGTAAAGAAAATATTGAATTTAAAATCTTTGAGTATCATGAGGGTTTATTAAATCCTCAGGAACAATCAGAGGTTTTGAATTTTATTAAAATCCACCCTGAATATCAATTAGATTTTGATGCCATGGGAAAATCCTATTTAAAGGATGAAGAATTTGTATATGAACATGCAAATGAATTATTAATGCCCGAGCAACAACAAGCGAAATCCTTTTTTGGATGGCGTTTGGGTTTAAGTGTATTTTTAATTTCCTTATTAAGTTATGGTGTTTACAATAAAATTAACACAACTGATAATTTAGTTGTTTCTAATCAAAAGTTCACAAAACAATCTCCATCAATAGAAATTGTAAACAAAAATAATCAAAACCAAACTATTGATAATGAAAGTAAAAGCAAAAGTGTAAGTTCGCAAAATATGCAAACCTCATCAGTATTCAATCAAAATACTACATCGTCTCAAATTGCTTTACAAAAAAACCCTTTACGCAATGTAATTCACTTGGCTAATAATAGTTTATCCCATAAAGATAACAATGTAAAAAACAGCCACTCACAAAACAATGCTATAGCTTTAGAAATTGAAAATAATTCTAAAAAATTTTCGAGCTTAAGTATTAAGGATAAAAATTTAGAAACAAACCTTGATTTAACAGATTTACAGCCACTTCGTAAAAAATTAAAATATAAAGAGCCAAAAGACGTAACTGTAAAAATGATAAATTCAAAAGATCAATTTTATGCAAACGAGGAAGGAACTTATTTGAGCTTAAACGCATCATTTGCTGGAAATACTGAAGGATTAAGAGTGGAATATTATTACAGAACAGAATGGCCACAAATTAATAATGGAAATTACGTTACACAATTTATAACTATTGATACTTACTCTAAATTATTAAAAGGTGGTATTGGAGGATTTATTGAAAGAGATATAATAGGTCATAATACTTTTAATACAACATCTTACGGAATGTTTTATTCACCAAAAATTAAAGTTTCAGAAAAATTATCCATCGAACCTTCTGTGAAATTTGCACATACCAATAGAAGTATTCAATGGAAACAAGTTAACGAATTTATGTTAACGGATCCTCGAGATGGTTTTACACATGTTAAAGGTGATCAAAATATTGGAGATATTTCTAGCTCTAGTATCCGTTTTAATACAATTGGTTTAGGTATGTTAATCAACCATAAAAACTTTTTTGTTGGTGGTAGTGTAGATAAATTAAATGATGTAAGCTATAATTTTGATGAGTTATCACAAAATATAACTTTACCAACCTTAATTAGCGCACAAGCTGGTACAGAAATCAAACCTAACAAAGAGTCTTCTTGGACATTTGTACCTTCTGTAAATTACGTGCAGTTTGGAGAATGGGAAAGATTATGGCTAAACAATCAAGTTAAATATAAAAAATTAATGGTTGGAGCAGGTTTAGCTCATAATAATGCTTACATATTTAACTTTGGTTATGTAGACAGAATTGTTAGATTAGTTTATAGCTACGGATTAAGTCAGCCGCCAGTAGGATTAATTAGCTATTATGGATCACATCAAATATCCATGCGCATAAACTTTTTACCTGTTAAATAATTAAAATTATTCAACAGTCTTTACTTCGATAAAAGAGTGGCGTGCCACTCTTTTTTTTGTATCATAAATCTTGTTTATATTCGCACAAACATTTAAAAAAACAATCGTGAACAAACAACAAATCTTCAACATCGTTTTAGCATTAGGATTAATCGTTTCTTTAGCTTTAAATATCAGTTCTAAATCAACTGGCAAATCAGATACTACCGAAAATACAAAAGATAGTATCCCAAGTAGCGGAATAATTCCTTTACCAAAAGATAGTATCGAAACCGCAGCAGGAACTTCCGAAGCTGTAAAAGTTGGCTATTTTGTATTGGAAGAATTGGTAAAAACATCTCCATATTTAAACCGAAAAACACAAGAATTAATTGAAATGGAACGAAAATTATATCAATCCGCTCAAAATAAAGAAAGAGAATTAATGGAATATCAAAAAAGAAAAAGTAAAGAATTAGAAGAATTGAATAGTAAAAATTTACTTTCGCAAACCTTTTACGAAGGAGCACAAAGAGATTTAATGGAGAAACAACAAAATATGCAACAGGATTTACAACGTGAAGAAATGCGATTAAACGAACGTAAACAAGCATTTTTACAAGAAAGAGATAAAGTGATTTTTGATGCTGTTAAAAGTTTAAACGAAGTTTTAAAATTAGATTATGTTTTAGTGGATAACATGGACATAAGATTAGTTGTACCATTAAGTGAAAGAAATGATATTACTAAAGATTTAGCTAAACTAATCAACAAAAATTTTAAATAAAATTATGCTTATTGCAAATGATACCAAAAAAAACAATATTGTAGAATATGTATTGTTAATTTGGCAAGTTGAAAATTTACTGCGTGCTTTTCAATTTGATATGCAAATAGTTGAAGAAAAATTAATTCGTCCGCAAGGATACGATCAAAACACTATTGAACAAGAAAAAGAATGGTATGCAGATATCATTTTACAAATGAAAATGGAACGAATAGAAAAAGAAGGACATTTATCTTTTTCGAAAGACATTGTAATGGAGCTTGCATTTTTACACCAAAGTTTACTAAATGAAATGAACGACAGAGAGTATAAACAATTATATACAATTTGCGCATCAGATATCATTGAATTGAAAAAAAAACAAAAAGGTGCCACAAAAAATGATATAGATAGTTGTATAACAGGATTGTATATGTATTGGTTACTTAAATTATCCAAGCAAGAAATATCTATTGAAACTTCCACAGCCATGAATAAAATTGCAAAATTAATGGCATACTTATCCAATAAATATAAGGAATTAATGTATTTAAAAAATTAAAAATTATGAATGTAGATTTTAATACCGTTTTATTGTTTACCCTTCCTGCTTTAATTACTGGAGGTTTGGCTTACGTGTTGATTCAAAAATTTATAACCAACGAAGCCAAAAAACAAATGATTGAAGTACGAAAAGAAAATGTAAAGTTTTCTTTACCTATACGTATGCAATCCTACGAAAGAATAATTTTACTTTTAGAAAGAATTGATCCTGTTAATGTTATAAATCGTGTAATTAAACCAGGAATGACTACAAAACAAATTCAGTTTTTAATTATCAATACCATATCCGAGGAATTTAACCACAACATCACTCAACAATTGTATGTTTCGGTTAACTTATGGGAAACTGTGCGTAAAGCAAAAGAAGATGCAATAAAATTAGTTAGTATTACTGCTGGAATTGTTCCGCCAAATGCAGATGCAATGGATTTTAGCCGAAAATTAATTGAGATACAAGCCGAAAAACAATTGTACACCAGTAAAATAGCTTTAGATGCAGTAAAACAAGAAGTTAGAACTTTGTTTTAAACCGTACAACTAAAAATCATTCTATTCGTACTTACAATGTACATATTTTGTACAAAGTATTTTAAAATATTTACATGCGATATCTATTCGTTATAATTTTAATTTCACAGATTAGTTGGGCGCAAAACTATAATGTTCCCAACGGACAAGATTATCTTTATAACGGTGTGTATTATTATAAATTTAACTATAGCAACAGAGTATCCAATTGGGTAGGTTATACCTTAAAACCCGAATATGCTTTGGGTAATACAGATAATGATGTAGTTTTTTATGAAGACCCTGCGCTTAGAGCTGGTCCTAGATTTGAAGAATTTTACAACAGAGGTTATGCTTTAGCCCAAATGTTTCCACAAGCGGAAGGCAGATACAATTTAGATTTTATGAAAAAAGCACACAGCCTATCCAATGTGTTACCCATGGACTTTAATTTACACCAAACAACATGGCGTGTATTGGATAACTTAGTGCGTAGTTGGGCGGTAATTTTTGATAGTGTAAATGTGATAACAGGACCAATGTACTTGGACGAAAAACCGCGTTATTTATACAAAGGAGAAATCCGAATACCCAGTCATTTTTTTAAAGCAGTACTAATTTACAATGAATTAGATATGGCTGCAGTTGGTTTTATTATACCTAATCAGCCCATGGGACAAGAAGTAGGGAAATTTATGTACACGATAGATAGTTTACAAATTAAAACTGGACTTACATTTTTTGGAGATTTACCCGATTATATTGCGCATTATTTAAAAAAAGAAATTAAACAAGATATTTTAAAAGAAGGATCTTACAGTTATATGCTAAAATCAAGGTTTGTTCAAGAAAAACCTTGTATGGCAACTACAGAAGCCGGACACCGTTGCGATGTGAAAACAAAATGCGTAACACAAACCTGCTGGAAGCATGGATGCAAACAAATGGATATAGGTAGAGAACGGTAAATATAAAACGTTAAATATAATTTGTTAAATTTTTAAACAAAAATATAATGCAAATTCACTAATAATTTTGTTTATTTGTAAAATAAATAAACATTTATGAATTTTCCTAGCAATATAAAATACCTTCGAAACAAAAAAGCATTAACGCAACAAAACTTTGCAGATATTTTTAATTTATCGCGCGGACAAGTTGCATCTTATGAAGATGGTAGAGCGGAGCCCAGTTTAGAAACCTTAATAGCATTATCTCAGTTTTTTAAAATCCCTATTGATGCCTTAATCAAACATGATTTAACCACAGCAAGAGATGGTGCATTTATTCAAATCGGAAATAATCGTGTTTTATTTCCCGTTTTAATCAATGAAAACAACGAAGATGTAATTGAGGTAGTTCCTATGAAAGCTTCAGCGGGATATCTAAATGGTTTTGCAGATCCTGAGTATATTGCATCATTACCTCAATTAAAATTACCTTTTATACCTTCTGGTAAACATAGAGCATTTCCAATTTCGGGTGACTCCATGGAACCATGGGTAAGAGACGGTTCGTTTGTGGTTGGGAAATTCATCGAAAATTTAAAAGATTTAAAAGACGGACAAACGTATGTTTGGATAACAGAAACTGAAGGAGTAGTTTACAAACGTTTATCTTTAGCACAATTAGAGCAAGGGATATTAATTTTAAAATCGGACAACACCTTTTACAAACCTATTTACATTAACACAAATGAAGTAATTGAAATATGGGAATTTACTTGTAAAATAGATACTAGAGGGTACAGAGAAGATGAACTAAATATCAATAGTATTTTACAAATGTTACGTGGATTTGAAGTTGAATTAAAGGAAATCAAAAATAAAATAAACCAAAATAATATTTCATAAATCATTAAGCCAAACTAAAAACCTTATAAATTAAATTATTTAACACCAAAATGTAAGTGTAATTTGATGAAATTTTATTAAATTCAAAAACTTTTTAGGAAGGAAATTGTTATCTACTTCATAAAACAAACTATTGAAATTGAATTTATTACTTCATAGATTAAAAATGAACAAAATACTTTTAGCTTTAGTATTTGTATCACTTTTTGCGCAAGCACAAAGTTCATTTTTATTTATACCCAATAAAGGTCAGTGGCACGAAGATGTTTATTTTAAAACAAGTATTCCCGGTGGAGATTATTTTATTGATAAAAAAGGAATAACTTACAGTTTTTATGATAGCGAAGCATTTAGTAATTTACATCAAGGACAAGAAGTGGATAGCATACATTTTCATTGTGTAAAAATAGAATTTGAAGGAATACAAATTCCAAAGACTAAAGAAATTAAAAAACTTAACGACGAAAAATACAATTATTTTTTAGGCAACAATCCTAAAAATTGGGCTAATAATTTACAAGGTGGAAAAGAAGTATTGCTAACCGAAGTTTATCCAAAAATAGATTTAAGATATACTTGTGAAAACAACCGTTTAAAATACGAATTTATTGTGCATCCTGGAGGAAATCCTCATCAAATAAAATATAAAATACTTGGTGCAGACAGTTTAGATATTTCACGTTACGGATTAACTATACACACTAGTTTAGGAAATATAAATGATGCCCCTCCGTTAGTTTTTCAAAGCAAAGGAACCATCCCAAGCTATTACAACTTAAATCAAAACGAAGTATCTTTTGAAATTGGAAATTATAACCCTAACGAAACACTCGTTATTGACCCTGAAATTGTATTCTCCACTTACTCAGGATCATCTGCCTTAAATTTTGGTTATACTGCCACTTATGACAACATAGGATTTTTATATGCTGGCGGCAGTGTTTTTGAAGCTGGGTATCCAGTAACTGCGGGGGCATTTGATATTTCGTTTAATAGTTACACATCTTACGATTCCTTTATTGCACAAACATTTTTTGGTACAAGAAGAATAATATATGGTGTAGCAGATATGGCTATTAGCAAATACGATACTAGCGGAACTAAACTTATTTATTCCACATATATCGGAGGAAATATGTCGGAGTTACCCCACAGTTTAGTTGTAAACGAACAAGGCGAATTGTATATTTTAGGAACAACGGGATCCAACAATTTTCCAGTGAGCAACAATGCGTATAACAAAAATTATAATGGCGGAACACCCGTTTATTTACCTAATGGAATTTTTATTTATTACACTACCGGAACAGATATGGTAGTTACAAAATTATCTGCAGATGGTACACAATTATTAGGATCGAGTTATTTAGGAGGTAGCGGAAACGACGGATTAAACATGAACGGAAATTTAACTTATAATTACGCCGACCAATTACGTGGTGAAATTATACTCAGTAACGAAGGGGAACCCATAATTGCTTCTTCAACTTTTTCCAACAATTACCCTACAAAAAATGCTATACAAAATCAATATTCAGGCAATCAAGATGGTGTTATCACCAAGCTAAAAAGTGATTTAAGCGATATTATATGGAGTAGCTATTATGGCGGAACAGGTGCAGATGCTATTTATAGTATCGAAATCGATAAACAAGAAAATCTTTTGGTAGCAGGTGGAACAACCTCTCCCGACATTCTTGTTACAGATGATGTGCACAGAGAAAATTACTCGGGAGGAAGAGCCGATGGTATGTTAGCGAAAATTAAAAAAGATGGAAGCGAATTAATGTACTCCGGGTATTTTGGAACAGATGCTTATGATCAAGTTTATTTTATTAGAAGCGATGCCCAAAATAATGTATACATTTTCGGACAATCCGAAAAGTACGGCAATTCTTTAATTTTTAACGCCCCTTATAATCGTCCAAACAGCGGACAATTTATCACTAAATTCCAACCGGATATTAAAACCCGAATTTGGTCAACAACATTCGGAACCGGTAATCAAACAGTAAACATTAGTCCAACCGCATTTTCCGTAGATGTGTGTAATAAAATCTATTTATCAGGCTGGGGAAGTCCGCAGTTGATAGGTGGTGCAAGAGGTACAGCAGGTTTAGAAGTTACCCGAGATGCTTTTCAAGCTTCTACAGACAATAGTGATTTTTACTTTATGGTATTAGAAGACGATGCCTCAGCACTATATTACGCCACATTTTTTGGTGGCAATCAATCTCAAGAGCATGTAGATGGAGGAACCAGTAGGTTTGATACCAAAGGGCATATTTATCAAAGTATGTGCGCCGGATGTGGAGGATTTAGTGATATGCCTATACACCCTCAAAATGCACACAGCGCATTAAATCTAGCAAACTGCAATAACGGCGTATTAAAATTTGATTTTCAAACCCCTTTTATAGCTGCAGATTTTATTGTACCGGAGCCAGGATGTATCAATTGGAATTACGAATTTACCAACAAAAGCAAAACTTTTAATACCACTAAATTCACTTGGAATTTTGGTGATGGCAATACTAGTAACGTCAAAAACCCAAGCTATACATACACCCAACCTGGTAATTATACCATTAAATTAGTAATTGAGGATGAAAATGCTTGTAATCTAAAAGATAGTATCGAAAAAAATATTGTAATACGAACCAGTAGATTAGAAAATAACTTTTTAGATACCATTTGTAAAAATCAAAATGAAATTTTAGCTCAACAAATACAAGCCTTATCTGGTGCTAAATACAATTGGTATCCAACTAACTTAGTTCAAAACGATACCATTTTAAATACTATATTAAATACCGATACAGCTTTACAATTAACATTAACACAAAACTATCGTGCTTGTATAGACACTTTTATGTTTAACTTTTATGTTCCAACCTCTGTGCAAAAAATCGATACTATTTTTGGTTGCGAAAATCAAGTGATACAGTATATACCAAGTTGGTTTAACAGTGCCATCGACTCCATAAAAATGAGTATAAACAAAAACTTTACAAAGCTTTTAAATAATTTTCCTACTAACGATACCGCAATAATTCATTTAAAAGATACATTTTGGATGTATATTTCTTATCAAAAAGAAAATTGTAATTTTTTAGATAGTGCATATTTCATTACTCGTGTTTATAATTATTTATTTGAAAGTGATACCATTTTATGCTCTACCGAACCAATTAACCGAGTAATTACTAAACCTCCCATCTCTGAAATTGTAAATACAACATGGGGTCCTTCGCAACATATAAGTAACGCAACAAAAACCAGTGCAACATTAACCCCTTATAACTTATTTAGTCAATTCACTATCGAAATAGAGGATATTTATGGATGTATATTTAAAGACGAAATTAACTTTTTAGACCTTAGTATTGAACAAAACTTAAACGACCAACTTTTATGTTTTGGCGACACTATTTTTATAGGTTTTGATGTAATTTCTAAGCCTAGCTATACCTTTAAATGGACACCCGAAAATTTAGTTGAAAATCCAGATTCTATATACACCAGAACATTTGTAAGCGATAGTGTTAGTTTGCAACTTATTGTTAGTAATGGTTTTTGTATAGATACCTTCGAACAAAAAATTAATGTAATTAAAAACGCGATAGAAATTAGTCCAAAAAATCAAATATTTTGCAACAGCAATTTCCAAAAATTCAACAACTTAAAACCCATCAATAATGGCGATTATCAATGGTTTATTAATAATAACAACATAGCAAGCGGTAACAATTTAGATGAAATTAATACAAATTTAAACGCTGGAACATACCAAATAAAACTACAAGTACAAGATATATATGGTTGTATTTACACCGATACAACTAGCTTCACGAACAGTTTTATATCTGTTCAATTACCCAATGATAATTACAGCTGTAACTTAGCCGATACTTTTGCTATACAACCTTCTATACAAACCTATTCTAATGCATCCTACTATTGGGAACCCTATTTTTTAATGGTAAACGACACAACCGAGGAATTTGCAATTGTAAAACCCTTAACGGGGGAAAACGAATTAAAATTATGGGTTACTAATCAAGAAAATTGCATAGATAGCGCAACAATTAAAATTACACAACCGCAATTATTAAAGGAAACATTAAATCTTTCTATCAACCCCAATAAAATATCCAAAGGCGAAAAAACCACAGTAAATGTAAATTTAAGTAATTATACCATTGAATGGAATCCTATACAACCCCAAAGTTCTAGTTTTAACAACTATGTTTTTGCGCCCACACAAAGCACTTATATAACTGCTACAATTAAAGACGAAATTACTGGTCAATGTTTTAAAACAGATAGTGTTTTTATTGAGATGGTAGATGTAAAATGCGAACCTCCTTATATATTTGTTCCCAATGCATTTACTCCCAATAGCGATGGGAAAAATGATATTTTATATGTTAGAGGGCGAGAATTAAATAATATATACTTTGCAATTTTTAATAGATGGGGCGAAAAAGTTTTTGAAAGTAACCGATTAGATTATGGATGGGATGGCACATTTAAAGGAGAATTGGTAAAACCAGATGTTTTTGATTACTACTTAGAATACGATTGTGATGGAGTAAATACAAAATTTTTAAAAGGCAACGTAACCGTTATAAGATAATTAAATTGCTAAAAATCAAAATTTTAAATCAAATACCTCCTTAATTCTAAAAACTTATAAGAGTAACACAACACAAATATTTTCTAAATATTTTAATTATAGTATTGTATTTTTACTCAAAAGCACTATCTTTGCAGCGGAGAAGTGGCAGAGTGGTCGATTGCAACGGTCTTGAAAACCGTAGTGGGGCAACCCACCGGGGGTTCGAATCCCTCCTTCTCCGCTTGAAAAAGCAACAACCCTGTTTCACTCAAACAGGGTTTTTTTATGCCTTTATTTTTAGCCACTAATTAAAATCGCGCATTATTGAGCCTAGTGTATCTTTAAATGAAGTACTTTTATTTAAGGCGTTTTTTTGAATTAAATTAAATGTAGATAACCAGTGTAAAATAAATTCCATCATTAATAAACTACTTTTAGCATCTAATTGATTGGCTTTATCTTGTAAAGTTGGAATTTTAGTTAAGCTTTGTTGAATAACTTGTGGAGTTGCCGAGTTAGGAATATCAATACTATTTCCTTCTTCAAACCAAGTTAAAATTTCAGTAAAATTACTTTTAAGTTGTGCAACAGATTTTTTTAAGCCTAAATTTTCCATTTCGGGATAAAAATGTAAAGCAACAGATTTGATAGCTTCGTCTATTAAAATTTTGGCAACATTAACTGCACCTTCTTGTTCACCTTCGTAAACCATTTCAATTTTCCCAATAATAGCAGGAATTGCTGCATAGATATCTGATACACGAGCAAAATCACTACTTAAACCATTAATTAACATACGGCGTTCCACCGCACTTAAAACATTTTCGTAAGTCGTAATAGATAAACGAGCCGAAACCCCACTTTTAACATCTACATACTCACTTTTTCGGGCCTCTATGGCAATTTGCTCTAATAAAACCTC
>Ga0209358_10000768_pt1 | contig 27467 bp, 22 predicted proteins | sample LauGreFa1BDMLBSN_2_FD_187574 | JGI IMG/M metagenome (GOLD analysis project Ga0209358, IMG submission 187574) | Freshwater lake microbial communities from Lake Michigan, USA - Fa13.BD.MLB.SN (SPAdes) (version 2) | ecosystem: Environmental > Aquatic > Freshwater > Lake | place: Lake Michigan, USA...
AGTATCCGCACATACCACAATAGGCTGAATATTGAATTGTAAATTTAATTTGTTCGTTACAGATACAATTAAAGAATCTGCTGCTTTACAAGTTCCACTAGTTGTATATTTTACTTTGTAATTTCCAGCTCCAACATTTGGATTAAAATTAATCCCCGTAACACCCGTTCCACTCCAAGTACCCGCGCTAAATCCAGTTGCTCTGTATGTATTTAAATTTATCACAGCTCCATCACTACATGTTTTTATTGTATCCGATGTTAAACTAATTACATCATAAGAGTTAACAACAATTTGTTGAACTGATGAATCTCTACATCCTAAGGCAGAGACAACAACTCGATAATTTTTTGTCCCTGAAGTTGTAATACCATTTTGAACAGCTGTATTACTTGTTCCATCTAGTTTCCATTGATAACTAACAGTTCCTGTTGCAACAGTAGAAGCAGCTGTTAAAGTGTGATTAACTCCTTCACAAAACTGCGTTTGATTAGGATTTATAGTTATAGTAGGTTTAGTTGGATTTGGATTTACTTGAACTCTTATTTTATTACTAATCGGAGACTCACCAGCACATGAAGCAGAACTTGTAATAGTAGCCCAATATTCTTTAGAAGCAAAATGCGTGTTAGTGGGCACATTATAAGTTGCACCTGTTGCACCTGAAATTGGTCCAGCATTATCATACCATTGATAAGTTACAGGATTAGTTGTGGCGTTATTTTTTGTAGCAGTTAAGGTAACAGCAGTACCAACACAAACCGTATCTGCACCAGAAACAACTGGAGGTAATTGAGTACAACAAGGGGGAATTGGGATTAATTTACCTATAAAACATTTTAATTTATTTCCTTCATTATAAGTAGTTACTTTAATTGAAGAAGCTCTTCCTCCAGAGAAACTTACATCTCCTGAAGTATAATTAGATGAAGATAAAACACCAAAACTAGCATTTGCTGTAGAAGTTACGTTAATTGAATAAGGACCATCTACATCATTAATATTCCAATCTGTTGGTGAAAAAATATTTGTTTTTTCACCAGAACCTGATAAAGCTTTTGAAACTGGAGTTCCAACTAAATTGTTAGAAGCATCTCTTAGTTCCAATGTTAAATTTCCATTGTAAGTTTGCCAAGTATATGTACCAACATTAAAAGAAGTAATTTGTCCAGAACCTTTTGCTAAAGTAACTGTTGTGCTTCCTGTTGCACTTCCAAAGTTTCCTGCAGTTCTAGTATCAACCACATTAGTTTGGGTTAAATTTCCAACTGGTTGAACCCAAATATTATTTAATCCATCTGCATCGTAAGTAGCACCATAACCTAAAAATGCTCCTCCTGATTTTGGATCAGCAGTATACCAAGCATATTGTCCAGAAGTGCTTCCTGTTCCAGTTACAATTCTTGAAGGACAAGTAGCTAATGTAGCATTTGCATTTTGATAATCCTCTACTTCAATTATAAATTCTTGATCTCTTTCTCTTCCACATTCGTCGGTTATAGTTGCAGTAACATTTGTAGTTCCACTATTTGCCATTAACATACTAAAAGTTGCACTTCCTGTTCGAGTACCAGTGTTTGCTCCAGTAGCAACCCAATCTACACTCGATACTTGAGCTCCAGAAACCTGAACTGTAAGTGTTACATTATCACCTTTACAAACAGAAGTTTTACTAAGTTCTACACCGTCAACTAATAATTTTGGTGAAGCAACCACTAAAGATTTTAAAAAATTTGGCATATCCATATTTACCGCTTGACCTTCAATATCAGATGTGTTATTATTCTCAGCGGCTGCTTTATACCATGTTTTATCAACTACCCCACCAGTATTCGGACTAGTAATTCTTCCAATATAACCCGTTCCTAAATTACCATACGATTGAGGAGCTGCAAAATAAATATTACCATCAGGACCTAATTGTAAATGACCTCCCCTCATACCACCTGTAGTTCCTAAACTTACTGGAGCACCAAAACCTGTAGGTGTAACAGACATTCTGTAAATATGACCAGGATTATTGTTATCTTGTCCGGTAATAACATACGCAAATTTACCATCAGGAGAAAACTCCATACTATATGCAGAAGATAAACCCGTAGTTTGTGTTGCAACATGGGTAAACTGTCCTGTTTTAGCATCAAAGTTAAATAACATAACTTTATCCCCCATAACATAAGTAGCTTGAGTATAACAACCATTAAATTTTAATGTACCGATATCGTCGTACTTTGGTGGCCATGTAGAAATACAATCAAAAGAAGGACCTGTACTTGAGTTATGAGAAAAATTAATTCCTGCCGAGTTTGCGTTAAATATTTTAAAAGTATTGTTACATAACTCATGAGAAATTAACCAGTAATCGGAAGATAAAGATCCATCTGGATTCAATTTAGGAACACCTGTTTGACTTTGAGTTAAATTAGCTGCTAAATTGTTGGGACCTGTAATAGTTAAATTTCCAGCACCAGTTCCATTAGCAGTAATTCGGTAATATTCTGCCATTGGTTTAGTAGAAGCACCTCCTCCGTTTTTTAAAACAGTTAAATAATATTGATTAGTAGTGCCTGGAATAGGAATAATCATTGAACCTTGTGAAACGTCCCAAGTACCTGCTCCTAAGAATTTTACAGCGTTTTTTCCTCCATCATAAATATTATCCCCTACCACAGCAAATAGTAAATTACCATTAGCGTCAGTAATTGATGTTGAACCCTCAGTTAAATCTGCACCAATAATAATACCTGTGCCAGCAACAGCAGTACCAGATGAGAAATCAATTGAGATATTATTACCTAAAAACCAAACATCTGCTTGGGCAAAGGTTTTTGATATTCCTGAAATAATGATTGTAAAGAATAAGGTTAATTTTAAAAAACTCTTCATATATCTGTACTTAAATTTTTAATATCTGGTATATAATTGCCACTTCAAAACAATTTAAAGGTTTTAAAGTTACAGGGGGTACAAATTTAAGTATTTGATTTGGGTTTTTCAACAATTAACAATAAAATGTTAATATCGGTTATAATAATATGAAAAATAAGTAGTTATACAACTTGCAAAACAAGAAAATAGCACAAAAAACAATTAAAAATTTAACTTTTCGCAATAAAATTTAAATAATTTAAAAGCTTATTCCTTAGTAAACTAAATGAAAAAGTTTCTTGAAATTAAAAGCTTAGTCTAAGATTTATTCGTTATACCTTGCCACAATTCAACAAGAGATTATTTTTAAAATCAGATTAATATTATAACTGAATAAACTTACCCTCTATACAAACCCCTTTAACTTTTAAAGGTAAAGTTTCACCTGTAAAAATTGAGGACTTAGATGGACCTTTAAACATTTGAGAATCGATATTTTGATTTTCGACACTAAAAAAGCTTAGATTTGCCTTGGCACCAACTTGTAATTTTTGAACTTCCTGATTTAAAAACAAACTAGGTTTAGTGTACATTAAATCATAAAACTTTTCAGCATTTCCACCTAAAATTTTCCATAAAGCAGCTGCAGTAAACTCTAAATTGGAACTTCCAAAATCGGCCAAATCAAATTCGCAATCCTTACTTTCGTTATCCTGCGGTGCATGGTGCGATGCTACTAAATCAATTGTACCATCCAAAACTCCATTTAACAAAGCTTCTTTATCTTTAGCAGTTCGTAAAACTGGCAAAACTTTATATTGAGTATCAAAATCTTTTAAAACCTCATCGGTAAAAAATAAATTAGCTATAGACACATCTGCGGTTACAGCAATACCTTTTAGTTTAGCTTCGCGAATAATTTCTACCGATCTTGCACTAGAAATTCCACTTAAATGAATGGGACGATTAGTATATTGTGAGATATAAATATTACGAATTACAGCAATTTCTTCCGACAAAGCCGGACGGGTTTTCATGCCTAACACCGCCGAAACTTCTCCTTCGTTCACCATTCCGTTTTCACTCATATAAGAATCCTCACTGTACACCATTAATTTGCTTTCGAAGGTTTGGGTATATAATAAAGCTCTTTTAAGTAATTCGGGGTTTTTTAAATGCTGAATACCATCGCTAAAAAATTTTGCCCCTGATAAAAACATGTCGTACATCTCAGTAATTTCTTTACCCTCTTGTTTATAAGAAATTGTTCCAGAAGTATGAATTTTTAAGGCATGATTTTTAAAATTTTGCGAAATAAATTCAACTTTAACCGCACTATCAATTGGAGTAGCGCCACCAGAAACCAACAAAAGCTCGGTATATCCTCCTAAATGAGCACTTTTAACTAATGAATTTATAGTGTCTTTATGCTCACTACCCGGCACTCTACAAACCGTAAAACAATCTTTCCAACCTAAACTTACTATCCAATTTTTTGCATCAACCACGTCATGTCCGTTGATACTTAAATTTTGTCCGATTGCAACAATAGTCCCATTCTCAATTAAAATATCCGTAGCTTGATTTTGTAAGCCATTTTCGTTTAAAATTTGAAGCGATTGGAAAAGTTGACCCATGATTGTAAGTATATTAGTGAATTTTTGCAAAACAGTCTTTCAAAATTAATAAGTTTTTGTGAGTACAAAAAGTTTATTTTGCTGTTAAGGTATAATTGATTAAAATTAATCGTTATTTGTATCTTCGTAAATTGAATAATCAACCTTTATAAATGAAAAAAATATTTGCAATTGCAATTTTGTTCATAACTAACATTGTTAACGCTCAAAATGAATCGGATGAAGCTTCTTTATTTACGCCAGAAAAAAGGGCTATAATTTTAAACGACGACAGTACTGCATGGCTAAATTTGAGGTTTAGAATGCAAAACAGAGCTGGATATTTTAGTAAATTAGATGATGATAATAATGCCGGTTACGATTTAAGAGTACGCCGTTTGCGTTTGCGTATTGATGGGCATTTTACTCAATATAAACTCTCTTATTATATTCAATTATCATTTTCCCGAAGCGACCAAGATTTTAGCAACGACAATGCACCAAATATTGTTAGAGACGCTATTATTTATTACCATTTTAACGAAAATTGGTATATGGGTTTTGGACAAAGTAAATTACCAGGAAATAGGCAAAGGGTGATTTCATCTGGGAATATACAAATGCCCGACAGAAGTGTAGCCAACAATACCTATACTTTAGATAGAGATATGGGCTTGTTTTTATATGGAAAACAAAAACTGTTTTTAAATGTAATTGGAAAATACAAAGCTGCCATTAGCAGTGGCGAAGGAAGAAATGCTAGTTTTTCAAACGATGGTTTGGCATATACCAATCGATTAGAAATTTTACCTTTTGGTTATTTCGAAAACACAGGTGATTACTCCGAAGGAGATATGGAATTTGAAGAAAAACCAAAGCTATCCCTAGGGGCTACCTATTCATACAATCATAAAACTACGCGAATAGGCGGACAAATTGGCTCAACTTTACCCTATTATATGGATATGCGAACGTTTATCGCAGATGGTATTTTTAAATATCGTGGTTTTAGTTTATTGGGCGAATTTTTTTATCGAACAATTACAGGTTATCAAGTACCAGATGTATCTGTATATGCCAATGTTCCACAAGGTAAAGCCTATATGTTACAGGGTAGTTATATGTTGAATCCCAAAAACGAAATTGTTGCCAGATACGCCAAGGTAGAAAACGATAAAAATATTTTTAACAATCAATTATTGCATCAAACCTATGCCATAGGATATACTAGATATTTAAATAAACACCGAGTAAAATTTCAAACCTATGTAGGTATTGATAATCGTACAGCAACACCCATAAATCATGCTTTAAATAATCGTTGGGTAGTTTTAACACAAATAGAATTTGGAATTTAGGTGCTAAAAAATCTAAATATTTGTTTTCACAAATTATTTATGCCTAAATTCAACCAAAATTTTAAACTATGTGGGGAAAATACACTTATTTATTTTTGGATTTAATTACTTTAAGTCCGATACTTTTTTTAAGTTTTGATAAGTGGGTTAAGTTTTACAAAAACTGGATTCCTTCGTTAATTTCGATTATGATCATTGGAGCAATTTTTATTGTTTGGGATGTATGGTTTACCAATGTTGGTGTTTGGAAATTTAATTACGATTATTTAATTGATATTACACTTATCAATTTACCATTAGAAGAATGGCTATTTTTTTTAGTTGTACCATGGGTTTGCGTTTTTATAGCCGAGTGTTTACATATACACTTTAACAAATATATTTATAAAATCAATTTTATTCCCTCTTTATATATTTTGTTAGTTGGCGCTTTAGTAGGCTTATATTTTGCTAAAGGATTATATACACAAGTTAATTTTAGTGTATTTTTAGTAGTTTTTGCACTTCAATTTATTTTTTGGGGCAAACAAAAATTAAACTTATACGCTTTAACATATTTGGTTCATTTAATTCCGTTTTATATTGTTAACGGTGTTTTAACTGGCAAACCCATTTTAATATACAATAACGCCGAAAATTTAGGGATAAGAGTAGGGACTATTCCTATTGAAGATTTTTTATACTCTTACAATTTAATTGGATTAGTATTTTTATTGTATTTCCCATTAAAAAAGAAATTTAATCCAACAACATGATTCCATTCTTTTTTTATGGCTCCAATATGTGTTTACCTTTTTTACATCAATTGGGCGTTAAATATGGAAAATATCAAAAAGCAATTTTAAAAAATTATAGTTTTATTGTAAATGTTCCTGATACAAATCCATGTTATGGTTATGCAAATGTAATTCCCAAACCCAATGAATGTGTAGAAGGTTTGTGGATTGAAATTCCCGAAGATGCAGTTAAATTTTTAGATGAATATGAAAATTTCCCCATAGATTATTTAAAAAAAGAAGTAACTGTTTGGGTGAACAATTGCCCAATAGAGGCTATAATATATTACGGAAATCCTGATATTTGCGTGGATAAGAACTTATTGCTGAACGAGGAACAATTACAACGAATTCAATGGATTAAAAATCAGGACATTTGGTCTAATAAATAAAACTATGACAAAAAAAGAAAAAGTTGAAAATATAATTGAAATACTAGAATACGAGTTTCCCGAAACCCCAGTTCCTTTAGATCATACTGACGCCTACACATTATTAATTGCGGTGTTATTATCGGCACAATGTACCGATGAACGGGTAAATAAAATTACTCCAATTTTATTTGCTAAGGCTAATAACCCTTGGGATATGGTTAAATTAAGTGTAGAGGAAATCAAAGAAATTATTCGCCCATGCGGATTATCACCCGCAAAATCAAAAGCAATACATACTTTATCACAAATATTAATTGATAAATACCAAGGTGAAGTTCCTGCAAATATGGAAAAATTAGAGGAATTACCGGGTATAGGACATAAAACTGCATCAGTAGTAATGGCGCAATCCTTTAATATTCCATCATTTCCAGTAGATACCCATATCCACCGTTTAATGTATCGCTGGGGCTTAAGCATTGGAAAAAATGTAACACAAACCGAAAAAGACGCCAAAAGATTGTTTCCAAAATATTTGTGGAATAAACTTCATTTACAAATCATTTTTTTTGGTCGAAAATACTGCCCAGCTCGAGCACATAACCCAAAAGATTGTCCAATTTGTAAAAACCACGGCATAAAAGAGCTGTTTAAATAATTGAGGGGAATTAAGCTCTTATTTAAACTTAGCCAACATTTTATCTAAAAAACCAGATAAAAAACCATAGTGATTGTTAAATTTAACATGATGATTGTTATGTTTAATACAAAAATCAAGAAAATTTCTATTGATAAAATTGTTCTTCAACTTATAGTTACTGTGCCCTGCAAAATTGATTAAAAGACTATTTAAAGGGTAGATAAATAAAGTAATAAAATTTATTTCGATAAAAAAAGTTATAGTTATAGTTACTGTACTTAATAAAAAGGCCTCGAACCAATGTAAATTATATGCTGAAAATACAGAAGGTATAATAGATTTATGATGAACAGTGTGTACATGTTTCATCATAAATGGTGTATGTAAAACTCTGTGAATCACAAAAAAATGTATTTCGTTCCAAATGTTTAAAATTATTAATCCTATAATCGTATTCATTAAAGTATTTTCGGCTAACTTAATCCAAGAAATACGAACAAAATAAAATTGAAAAAAGCCTGTAATTGCAATAATTATTATAGCAATAATAGCATTTTTTTTCTCCACCAAATATTGCGCTCTTGGAAAAGTTTTAAGCGAAATTTTTTCTAGCCAACCTTTTCTAGCCAACACTCTACATGAATAAATAAAAGCATGGCCAACAACAAAGTATAAAAAAAATAAATAAGAAACTATACACAAAAACTGAGTTATAAAACCCATTTCATATATAAAATCATGAATAAACTGATCCATCAAATTGTATAATTTTCACAAATTAACAGCTTTTTATTTATATTATTAGTTGTTGTACTGTTAAAACTAAAAACAAATAAAAATTTCCATTTGAATATTCAATGTTTCAAATGACACAAAATATTCTAAATAATAACTAAATTTACAAAGCTTGGATTTCTAAAATGATCTATAATATAAATGAATTCTTTGAATGTTTTTTATCGGTTTCGGACAAGCTTTATTTTTTGCTTCTTTTAATACCAATTGTATTTTAAAATGAGCTTAACGAATTTTAAAATACAATGATTAATGCCGGTTAAAAATTCCGTAGCATATTTTAAGGAGCTTGCGACATTAAAATAACTTGCGGAAAATTAGATTAAACAGCTTATAAGAGTTTCGCGAATTAAAAGCTTATTTTAATCTTTATTCGGTGTAATTACATCATCCAAATATTATCCACAAAAAACATGGTAGGACGCACTGTAAGTTTATACATCATGTTATTCATGGGCGCCACCACACTAGACAGCATACTCTCCGGAAAAATCGCCCACTACATCGCGCCCCCAACACCTTCCTCCTCAGCGGCCTAGGCTGTATAGCCTCCCTCTGGTACTACAACCTGAAAATAAAAACTCAAAAATACAACAATAACATTGCTGTAGAAGGGTAAGTGGGAAATATTATTTATACTCAAATTAAATACACGAAAATTTAGTTAAAAGCAATTTGTGTTTTAATAAAGATAAATTAGTGACAATATAGTCAGTTTATCTAAAAGTTCTATAAATTATTTATTAAACAGTAAGGCAAATCCAATATTGTGCATAATTAATTGATAGGATTCATACCTGCCGGGAGCGTTAATATATTCCCAATCGTAGAAATATCTAAAAGCATTTCCGTTTTTTAAATATCTAGTAAAATACAATTTATTTACTATTCGGAAACCGTTAACCGAAAATTTATAATCTGTAAAAAAATAAGAAATTGTTGAAGTATTGGTGCCATTAATTTCGCCAGAATATACATAAGCAAAACCCGGGCGGTAATTGGTATTTAATAAACCAATATTGGTTTGAAAACCTATTTTATGATTGGTTGGTAAGAATTTTAATTTAAACAATTTTAAATCTTTAATTACAGCTTGTTTCCGTGAAATATCACGCTCTGTTTTGGCACTTAAAAAAATATTATTCATGTTATCCAAACCTAAGGAATTGTTTCCAAAAGCAGGATTTAATCTTCCTGTAAAAGTAATACTAGCTGCAAATCCTAGTTTAGTATTCCATTTTGTATTGGTTAGTTGTGGTAAGTTAAATAACAAATGATAATAGGTTTCGAACTTTGTAAAAGTTCCCATAGTATTGGTTTGATTAAAACTATTTGACGCTATACCTAAAGCAAAATTAAATAAGATATTTTGATCTAATTTTTCGTTTTCTAAAACACTTCCTCCACTTGTCCCAATTGCTAAACCACTATACAATAAAGGAGATGTTGCTAAATCTTTAAAAGAAAAAGGAGATAAAATTGTAGAGTTGTAAAGGTATTTATTATTTTGCCAATTTGGATTTTTATTGGCATTACGAATAGAATCTATAGTTTCTGGATCTACATTTTTAGGAATAAATATTTGAGCATGTGTATAGTTATTTAAAAATATACATACAACTAATATTAAAAAACGAAATTTCATGATTAAAATTTAAAATTTTTGTTTAATTCGATTAAATCTTCAGGTGTATCAATACCAATATTTTTAAAATTACTAAGCGCAACAAAAATATTGTACCCATTCTCTAACCATCTTAACTGTTCTAAAGACTCTATTTTTTCTAATTCTCCAACAGATAATTGAGTGATTTCTTTTAAAGTATCGGTTGTATAAGCATACAAGCCAATATGTTTAAAATAAGATACATCTGTATTATTTCTATTGTAGGGTATAGTGCTTCTTGAAAAATATAAAGCTTTACTATCTTTACTTGTAACAACTTTTACCACATTTGGGTTAGCAATATCTTCCTCATTAGTAATTAACGATTTTAAAGTAGCAATTTGCGCCTGTGGATTTTTAAAAACATCAATCAATTCTTTTAATTGTAAAGGATTTACCATTGGTTCATCCCCTTGGATATTTACAACAATTTCAAATTGATTTTGTAATAGTTGTATAACTTGACCACATCTATCCGTTCCACTTTCATGCGATTTAGCTGTTAAAACTACTTTAGCACCAAACCCTTCAACTACTTTTACTATTTGTTCATCATCTGTTGCCACTAAAATTTCTGCAAATAATTCGGATTTTTTTACATTTTCATAAACTCTTTGTATCATTGGTTTACCTTGTATATCCACTAAAGGTTTACCAGGAAAACGAGTTGAAGCATATCGTGCAGGAATTACCGCTAATATTTTCATAGATATTTTTTGTGTAAATATAAAAACAAATATGAAGTTTAAATATCGTAAAATAAAAAAGCCGCGATATAATCGCGGCTTTAATTATATTTTACAATTATTTAGGCTGCTGTGCCTAATTTTTTTAACATCATAGTATGCTCGTAAACTGCATGTAAAAAACTTTTACTACTGTAATAAGGAACTTTAAACTCCTCTGCAGTTTGTTTTACTATTTTAGATAATTTACGATAATGAACATGACTAATTGATTGAAATAAATGGTGTTCCACTTGGAAATTTAATCCGCCAACAAACCATGAAAAAATTGGATCTTTTGGTGAATAATTACAAGTTGTACTTAATTGATGAATTGCCCAATCATTATCAATATAACCATTTGCATCTGGTAACGGAAACTCGCTTGTAGGCATAATGTGAGCAGTTTGAAAGATCGCACTTAAAATAAATCCTGCAATTAAATGCATTATAACAAATCCTAAAATAATTACCCCTACAGAAGCATTGATGAAGATTAAAGGAATTACTAAAGCATACAATACATAAAAAACTTTCCAAGCTAAAATATGTAGGAAGTTTTTTTGAATATCTTTTACCAATCCCCATCTGCGGTATTTAAATAATTGGGTGAAATCACTCATTACTAACTTGCTTAAAGTTAGCAAACTGTATAAAAACCAAGCGTAAATAAATTGGAATTTATGAATAGGTAACCATTTTTTGTGTGGAGAAAAACGTAAAATTGGAACATGATCCATATCACTATCCGATCCTTCAATATTGGTAAAAGAATGGTGTAGTACGTTGTGTTGTAATTTCCACATGAAACTACTGCCACCAATAATGTTCATGGTATAACTCATAATATGGTTTACGCTTTTGTTTTTAGATAGTGCACCATGATTGGCATCGTGCATTACATTTAAACCTAAACCGGCCATACCAAAGCCCATTACCGACCACATTAAAATAATTAAACCCGAGTGACTCACCAATCCGGTAACCATTAAAGTATAAGGAACAAAATACATTGCTGCCATAACTACAACTTTGGCCCAAATGCGCCATCCGCCGTACTTATCTACTTTGTTTTTTTTGAAAAATTCGTTGATTCTAGACTTTAACTCGTTGATAAACTCTTGATTCTCTTTGGAAAATTTGTTATTTTGTTTCATTAAATAAGGTATTCGTAATCAAGCTGAAAAAACATCCAACTTTTCAAAGATAATATTTAGATTTTAATTTTGCCAACTTTTTACACTTATGCTTATGTTAAAATTGAGATTATTTGTTATTTATTATGATTTTAAATAATCGCTTAAATACATAAATTTAGCGGTTAAGGCACCGTTTTTACATATACTTGCACGCTTAATTACTTCACTATCTTTCATCTTAAGTAGCTCTGGAACAACAAATTCCATTAATGCTAACCCAAAATCGTGCGATGCATCTGCAGGTAATTCACATGGTAAATTATCTACTGCCATTATAGCTAAAGCGTTTGCATTTTTAAAATCGCTTTCTGAAAAAGTTTTTTTATCTACTCCGTAAATCGGATTATTAATACTTGAAGCACGTAAAGTAGTTGGAACAGAGCCTTTAATATCACAAGTTATATCGGCTATTACTTGTAATTTGTTACCAATGGAATTTTGATTAAATAATTCGGGCGCTTTACCATCCCAAAAATGCGCGCTTATATATATATCCGATTGCGCTAAATAAGGAGCTAAAGTACTAGAATAACTTGCAGAATTACTATAAAAATCCTGCAAATCAAATGTGTTATTTTTTTGATAATAATCACTAATTTCCAAAATTGTAAATTGTGCGCTTTTACTATCAGATTGAATAAATTCATTCGCTTTTACCTCAACCAAACCCGCATCATGTAACAACATCCAAACTCCCTTGCCTACCCTACCTTTTCCGGTAACCACAATTTTTAAAGGTGGCAATACCAATTCTTTAATATTCGCAATTAAATCGGCGTAATTTATACATAAATGAGCAGGTTTTAATACAAATAAATTATTTTTTAATCCGTATGTTAGCAATGCATTATATGCTCCTACGATACCCGCATGTTTTCCAAAACCTAAAATTCGCTCGCCCTTTTCATTCACTAAACACTCATAATCAATCATTTGATTACCATTTTCAACCAATTTTTTAAGTAATTTTTGATTGTACGCTTGTTTTTTTATAGTATGACTAAAAAACAAATAGGGTTTATTGGGAATTATGAAATCAAGAGGAACCTCCTTAACCCCCATTAAAATATCACAATTACTTACATCATTTACCACATCAATACCAACATTACGATACTCATCATCGGTAAAACATCTAATATCACTAGATTCCACCTTAAATGTAACAGGATATTTTTCCTGAATTTTTTTACAAACCTCTGGCGAAAAAGGCACTCTTTTATCCGGCGGATTTTTACGCTCTTTAATTATTCCGATTTGCATAATTATTTTATTAAATGAATAAATTCGTTGTGTAACGTATAGGTAATTCCTTTTACTTTTGTTTCATTTTCCTTAAAAATTGTATGGTTTTTTAGCTGAAACCCCTCATTTATTGCTACATTAAGAATAAAATCTAAGGGGTAATTTATAAAACCAAACTGTGTAAATTCGTTTAAAGATATTATATCTTCGAAGGTTCTTTTCCCTAAAATTAATTGACCCCCTTCGTTTAATAATCGGTAAAACTCTTTAAAATAATTATTTAAATTTTCCCAAAAATAAATTGTATTAATCGCAAACAAAATATCTAAACTGTTATTTTGAAGAGGAATTTTGTTAGCATCACAACAAATAAACTGAATATTGTTTAAGTTTTTACAATTTTTTTCAGCTTCTTGAATCATTGTAAACGAATAATCTATTGCAAAATAATTCACCTTATCCGATAATAAAGCAGGAATGTGTTTACCAGCACCCATACCAATTTCGGCAATATTTAAAGGTAAATTAAAGTTTATAAATTGCTTTAAATTGGTATAAAAACTCGCATTTCCTTTAAACATAAATTCGGAAACTTCAATACCATATTCTCCTTCAGGTTTTCTTAAATGTTGGGCTAAAATTTTAGGATTCATTATTTAAGTTTTTATTGAACTAACGCTAAATTAAAAATTTTGTTATGTTCATAACCTTGTTTATAACTCTTTTACAAACCCTCTAACTTTCAAATATTTACCAGCGTAACAAAACCTATACTCACCTTTAAATTTTTGCGCTATGGAAAATACATGCTTAAATTACAATTACAGGTTTCCAAGAGTTTTTTTTAAAAATGGCGAAGCCAAATACGGTAGATTATTTAGCTATTATAATAAAGTTAAAAAGAAATTAGAGTATTATTTTGCTGATGCAAATACAATACGTAAACACAATTTAAACAACACTTTAAAAGCTATTGCGTTTTTAAAATCCTTACACTTCCATGTAAATCCAATGGATATTGAAAAAGTAGAGTATGATGTTTAAATATAAAAAACAATTTTAAAAAGCTGCTAAATTTATTTTTAGCGGCTTTTTTCTAACCCAAAGTTGTATCTAAAATCATCATAATTAAAAAACCTGAAATAAAACCAACAGTTGCCAACTTGGCATTTTGGTTTTTAAGCGATTCGGGGATTACTTCATATATTACCACAAATATCATAGCCCCAGCAGCATAAGCCAAAGTATAGGGCAAAATTTGTGTAAAAAACCCAACAGCTATGGCGCCAAAAACTGCCGCTACAGGCTCAACAACAGCCGTTAATTGTCCGTAAAAAAAACTTTTTCTTCTGCTAAATCCAATACGTTTTAAAGGCATCGCAACAGCAATACCTTCGGGTAGATTTTGTATACCTATAGCCAAAGCCAACACAACACCACCAGCAATACTAGCCTCGGGCAATCCGCTGGCTACACCACCAAATAAAACACCAACAGCTAAACCCTCGGGAATATTGTGCAATGTAATTACCAATATCATTACAAAAGTATTTTTATTGGTATAAAACAAATTATCTGTTTTTTGAGTATTTTTTTGCCAATAGGAACTAATAAAATCAAACAAAACCAAAGTACAAACACCTAAGCCTACTCCAATGATAGTTGGCAATAATTTAGTTATTCCCTCACCTTTACTCATAGATACCGCTGGAACCAATAAACTCCAAATACTAGCCGCTAACATCACGCCACCCGTAAAACCCAATAAGGTATCCATTAATTTTTTATTTGCTCCGTTAAAAATAAAAACCGAAGCAGCACCTAAAGCTGTTAACAACCATGTAAATACAGTTGCATAAAATGCTGCTAATACAGGGTGGATACTTTGAAGATACTGTATAATATTATCTAGCATGATTAAAAAATATAGTTTACATTAATCATAATATTTCTTCCTGCTGAAGGAATATTAAATGCGCGTAAAATTGATAAGTGATCGGTATAGGTTTTATTTAACAAATTTAAACCTGTAACACCAACATCCAGCTTTTTATCTTTAAAAATTATAGTTTTTTGAATACCCGCATTCAACAAAGTATATTGTGGTGTAATTTCTTCGTTTAAGCCCAAACGATTTTGTTGAGCAACATGGCGAACAGAAACAAACGATTTAAAGTTTTGAATAAATTTTGGCATATAACTAATTTTAGCTGTATAATTATCTGCAGGGACAAAAGTTAACGATCTGTTATTTTCCAAATCATTTCCTCTAATAATATTTGCTGTACCATGTAATTCCCATTCTTTATTGTTTAAAATATCGTATTTAAAATCTAGTTCTGTTCCAAATAAAAACGCGTTAGTTTGTTTAAAAGACCATAATTCTAGGTTATTTTCAACCATTTCACCTGTTGCTGCAAAAAACAAATAATTGTTTACAAAATTACCAAAGATTGCATAAGATAAATTCCATCTATCCGATTTAATTAACCAATTAATATCCGCTTGAACACTTTGTTCGCGATTAAAATTTACATTTCCTCTTTCAAATCTGTTGGTTCCAGGGTGATTACCATTAGAGTATAATTCGGCTAAATCCGGAGCTCTAAAACCAGTAGCTAAATTTAATTTTAAAGTATGTTTAGTATTAATTTTTGTACTTACTCCTAATGAACCTGTAAAACCTCCAAAATGTTGATTTAATCTGCGATTAGCAGGATTCCCTGGTAAAATAAAACCAAAATCAATCAAGTTTTGCGCATCAGCTTTTGCAATAATATCTCTATAATCATATCTTAAACCTAACTGATAAACACTTTTTTTATAGTTTAAATTAGACAAATAATATAAACCATTTTCCCACAAACGCGAGTTAGGTATTAAAATTTCTAAAGCTTCTTTTTTGTTTGTATTTTGAATAAACGAACCTTGTAATCCAAAAGTATTGGTCCAATTTTCTTTTATGTAATGCGTAGCTCTTAAATTATAAAAAGTATGCGATTGCACCAATCCTAAATCTATAGAATCCAAATTGGTTTCCACTTCATTTCGATTATTGATATGGTGCGATAGATTTATAGCTGTATTCCATTTATTAAACTGATAATTTTGCTTATAAGAAATTAAATGATCATTTATTTTTTGAAGGGGAAGTTGTTTTACTCTATCCCATCTTGTTGTTGCAAAACTTTGTGCATCATCCATTTCGTTTTCATTAATAATACCTAAATTTTGATTTAAATAAGTATAGGATAATTTATTATTAAAATTTTGTTTTTTTATTCCTGTATGAAATCTAAAAGTTTGTGAATTGTATCTAGAATTTCCAATTATACGATTGTTTCCATCAACATAATCCGCGTGATTTTCTATTGCAGCATCAGCTGCCATAAAAAAGCCCGATTTAAACTTTTTAGCCAACGAAGCCCTTGGACGCATACCGCCCGAAACAGAATTGTAGGTAAAACCCACATTTCCAACTAAATTAGTATCCAACAAATAACTTTCGTCATCTTGCACCAAAATTACACCTCCCACTGCACCAGAGCCATATAAAATACTAGCCGGCCCTTTAATTACATTTACATTAGAAACACCCAAATCATTTAAACCCAAACCATGATCGGCACCCCATTGATGATTTTCTAATTTATTTCCCTGATAAATAGTAACTACTCTAGAAAATCCTAGTCCTCTAATAAAAGGTTTAACTACCCCCTGCCCCATTTCGGCTCCATACACAGCTGGGTCCTGTACAATTAACCCCATAATTCCGCTAGGATTTCCTACCAACGCATCGTTTTTAATTTCCACGCTTGATACAGAATAAGGTGTATTGGTTTGTAATCCAGATTGTTGGTCTACTACTATTTTAACCTCAGATAACTCATATGAATTGGTTTGTAAAACATATCCTTTCTCAATGGATTGATTATTAAAAATTAAAGTATCTACGATACTTTCGTACCCTAATAAATTAATTAGTATTGCATATTGACCATTTGGAATATTTTTAAATATAAACTTACCTTTTTCATTGGTTACAGCACTATTGTTTAATTGAGGAATAACAATATTTACCCAATGTAAAGGCTGATTTTTATCGTTGTTAATTTCACCTGTAAACTGATTTTGTTGCGCAATAATGTTGTTTGTTAACACTAATAATATTAAACTTAAACCTAATGTTTTAAATATTTTATTATACATATCATTATTATTTTAAATACAAATATAAAATGTTAGATTAATCTAACATTAAAATTAAGTGATTTTAACATTAATAATAATGGATAAATAATTTAAATCAATTTTAAATCTTTAAGTAAAGAATGGATGTTATGAGTATGTAAATCCAAATAAAAACTCGTAATACCAGCATTTTTTGCCCCTACAATATGCTGTGGCGAATCATCAATAAAAATAGTTTCCTCTGCCAACAAACTATTTTGATTTAAAATATGCAAAAAGCCTTCTGCTTTAGGTTTACGAATTTGTAATACATTAGAATAATATACTTTTTCGAAAAATAAATGTAAACCTTCCACTTGATGAACTTTTTGTAAAGAACTTTCAAAACTTTCAATATGAATTTCGTTTGTATTACTATATAAAAACAAGCGATATTTTGATTGTAATGTTTTCAATAACTCTAATCTTTCCAAAGGAAAATCTAACAAAATTGAGTTCCAAGCCTCTTTGATTTTTTGTTCAGCATCTGGCTCAGTTAAATTCCCCAGTTTTTTTAATTCGGATAAAAAATGAACTTGATTAAATTTACCTTCTTCCCAATCATCCATAAATCCTGTTTGTTTTTGTTTACTAAAAACATCCAAAATTCCTAAATCCGCTAAGTTTTTCGACATTAGATCATAATCTAAATTCAATAAAACCCCTCCTAAGTCTAAAATTATATTTTTAACCACCATAATTCATCAAAAAAAAGAATAAACAATTCAAAAATCTTCAAAAAATTTAAAATTACGAACAATTTAACTAAAACAAAGTTGCATGGTAATAAATTTTACAGGATATTCGCTAAATATTTGTTGCAACAACTAATTAAAAAATAATTAATGAACGAAAAAACCGATTTATTTGGTACCGAAAGTATAGGGAAGTTGTTGCGCAAACAAGCTATACCTGCCTCTGTGGGCATCATGGTAATGTCAGTTTACAGCATCATAGATACAATTTTTGTGGGTAGATGGGTAGGAAACATGGGGATTGGCGCGATAACCGTTGTAATGCCCATTACATTTTTAATATCCAGCTTAGGAATGGCAATTGGATCGGGAGGAAGTTCTATAATATCAAGAGCATTTGGTTCCAAAAATCATGATATAGCATACAGTACATTTGGTAACCAGGTATTGTTAACCACCATTTTATCAATAAGTTCTGTTGTGCTAGGATACATATATTTAGACGAAATTTTGTTTTTATTTGGTGCAAAAGGAGAAATTATGCCTCCAGCAAGAGAGTATTTTAAGATAACTTTATTGGGCGTTCCATTTTTAGCTTGGGCAATGATGAGTAATCATATTATCCGAACCGAAGGATTTCCTAAAATAGCTATGTTTACCTTAATTATTCCTGCAATAATCAATTTAATTTTAGATCCCTTATTGATTATTGTATTTGATATGGGCATGGCAGGAGCAGCATGGGCAACGGTAGTTTCGTATGTTTTTAGTGCTGTGTTTACTACCCACTTTTTTGTTCGAGGTAAATCCAAAATGCGCTTACAATTGGTATATTTAAAACTAGATTTTCCAATATTAAAAGAAATCATAAGTTTAGGATCCATAACATTTGTAAGGCAAGGCGTAATAAGTGTTTTAGCCATATTGCTTAACCATGTTTTATTTACTTATGGAGCCGAAGAAGGATTAAATATCTATGGAATTGTAAACAGATTAATGTTTTTTGCATTATTTCCAGTATTAGGTATCACACAAGGAACATTACCAATTATTGGTTACAATTATGGAGCAAAAAATACTGAGCGTGTAGATGAAACTATACGCTTATCCATGAGGGCAGCAACCATTACTGCTAGCATAATTTTTTTACTCATTTTAATATTTGCACCACAAATTGCCGCAATTTTCACAAAAGATCAACATTTAATACAGGAAGCTACTCCTGCATTGCGTTGGGCATTTTTGGGGACACCTTTAATTGCAATAAGTTTAATTGGTTCGGGATATTTTCAATCCATTGGGAAAGCAAAACCAGCATTATTATTAAGTTTAACCAAACAAGGATTTTTTTTAATCCCTTTAGTTTTAATTTTACCCTATTTTTTTGGTGTAACTGGCGCATGGATTTCTTTTCCTATTGCCGATGTAGGCTCGGCAATCGTAACCTATTGGTTTTTTAAAAATCATAAATAAAAAATTAACTAAAATTTAAGAGTTTTGATTTGAATTATTAAATTTGCTTAAATTAAAATTTAAGTTAAAATTAATTTCACAAATCAAATAAGTTATGAAAAAAATTATATTCATTTTATTAGTTATCTCAGTAAATTATTTACAAGCACAACAATATAAATCTTATACATATTTAGCATTACAAAGAAATTTTGGAACAATAAATAACGGTTATACCAATGTACAAAAAGACGATTTTTCGGAAAAAATAGGAATTACAATGTTGGAATGGGGAGCTGAGGGAATGGATAGAAACTTTTTCATTAGCTTTAAAACCCATTTTTTTGGTGTTATACCAGATTATATTTTTAGAGCAATGAATAAAAATAATAGAGGCTTAATTTATGGAGAATCTCTTGATAATTTTTACGACGAATACAATAAAGTGCCTAAACAGTACGATTATAATGCATCTTTTGTAGACTTTGATGTGCTAGGAGGTAATATTTCTTATGGATACAAATATGTTTTTGCTGGAGTTAATTTTGCTTGGGCTGCTACAACATTAAAAGCCTACGAGTCTGTTTCAAATATAAAAATTAAGGATCAAACACCTCCTAATTTTTATTCTTTTAATACCGATGGAAATTTTACATATGGATTAAATATTGTATTTCATAATGGTAATCCTGAAAAACCAATTAGATTAATTTGTGCATATGATTGGATGTTAATGAGAGATTATTACAACAAATGGCATGGTGATTTAGGTAATAGATTAAATTTTGATTTGCAAGCAAATTTACCATGGAAAATTAATAAAGATAAGTGGGGATTATATGTAGGTGCAATTTACCGATCTCATAATATTACTTATGGCTTGCCAAATGTTAATTCTTCGGAAACTAAAGAATTTAAATCTTCAATATTATCGCTTAGAATGGGTATTAATTGGTAATGTAAAAAAATTATTTTTATAGTTAAATTAATATTTGCCCCATAAATTGGCGCATTTTAAAAAAAAATCAACATTTAATTCAGGAAACAATCCCTGCATTGGGTTTGGCATTTTTAGGTACACCTTTAATTGAATTAAGTTTAATTGGTTCGAGATATTTTCAATCCTTTGGAAAAACAAAACCCGCATTATTGCAAAGTTTAAAATTAATTTTTTTTAGTTAGGGACTAATGGGACAAAAGCGACCTTTGGGACTTATGTGAAAATGTTGCTGTTTGTTTTTTGTACTACATTTTTACAGTTGTAAATAAATCATAAGTCCCAAAGGTCGCTTTTGTCCCTAATGTCCCTTAAAACCCAATTGTCCTTAAAATACCCTAATGTCCCTTTCCCTTATTATTCCACTAAAACCAAAAATCACAAAACCTTAACAATAAATTAAATCTTAATAGGTAGTGAGATTAATTTTATAATCTTAACTTTGCATGGCTTTATTCGTTTAGGGCAACTCTAAAATAATTTTAGATAGATGAAAAACGAAATTACTCAGCAGTATATCGATTATATTATCGAGCAAATGGAATCCGATAACCATGATGTTTTATCGGAAGAATTTTCGATACTCCACCCTGCTGATATTGCCGAAATAATTGTTCAAATTCCCGAAGAATACACTATTAAAGTTCTATCTTTTTTTTCGAACGAAAAAACTGCTGATATTTTAGCCGAGTTAGAAGAAGACGAACGTGCACACGTTTTAGAAGCTTTAACGCCTAAAGAAATTGCCGATATCGTTTTGGATAACATGGAAAGTGATGATGCTGCCGATTTGTTATCCGAATTACCCGAAAATATCAAGGATGAAATTATAGAGTTAATAAGCGATAAGGAACAAGCTGATGATATTAAAGACTTACTAAGCTATCCTGAGGATTCGGCTGGGGGTATAATGGCCAAAGAATTTGTTAAAATTAATATCAATTGGACGGTTCATGAGTGTATTATAGAACTTAGAAAACAAGCCGAAGAGGTAGAAAATATTCATACTGTTTATGCTGTAGATGACAGTGATAAATTAATTGGGATAATTTCTTTAAAACAATTGATTTTATCTGCCCCTCAATCCAAAGCGCAAGAAATTGTAAAACGCGATATTATTACCGCAAAAGTAACATCTTCTGCAGTTGAAGTTGCACAGTTAATGGAAAAATACGATTTAGTTGTAATTCCAGTAATCGATACTCAGAATAAATTATTGGGAAGAATTACCATTGATGACGTTGTAGATATTATTAAAGAAGAAGCCGAAAGGGATTACCAATTAGCCAGTGGTATTACGGATGATGTAGAATTTACAGATAGTATTTTTACATTAACCAAAGCGCGTTTTCCATGGTTGTTAGTAGGATTAATTGGTGGGGTTACGGGCTCTAAAATAATTGGAACTTTTGGTGTGATTGAAGAAACGCCAATGTTAGCTTATTTTATGCCTTTAATAGCTGCAATGGGTGGGAATGTTGGGGTACAATCCTCTGCAATCGTGGTACAAAGTATTGCCAATAATACTTTAATGGGAAGCTTGTGGTATAGATTGTTAAAAGAATTAGGTGTTGGATTATTAAATGGTTTTTTATGTGCAGCTATTTTGTTGTTGTTTAATTTATTATTTTTTGATCAAATTTTAATTAGTTTAACTGTAAGTTTATCTTTATTTTGTGTAATAATTTTTGCTGCGGTTTTTGGCACTTGGATTCCCTTAATTTTACATAAATATAAAATAGATCCAGCCTTAGCTACCGGTCCATTTATAACCACTACCAACGATATTATGGGTTTGTTAATGTACTTTAGTATTAGCAACTTAATTTTAAATATGTAATCTATGAAGGTTGGATTTATCGATTCTGTTCACCCTGTTTTATGGGAAGAATTGGAAAAATTAAACTGTACTTGTGTAGATTTTACAACTTTAAAACATCATGAAATTTTACCTTTTGTTCATGATTTAGAAGGAATTGTAATTCGTTCTAAATTTAAAATCACAGCCGAATTCCTCGAAAATTGTCCGAATTTAAAATTCATTGCTCGTTCGGGTTCTGGCTTAGAAAACATCGATTTAGATGCAGCAAAAGCTAAAAATATAGCCGTAATTAATTCGCCCGAAGGTAATAAAAATGCCGTTGCCGAACATTTAATTGGAATGTTGCTATTGTTACTTAATGGTTTAAAAAAAGCCGATAATGAAGTACGCAATAAAATTTGGCAACGTGAAGCAAATAGAGGAATTGAACTGGGTAGTTTAACTTTTGGTATAATTGGCTATGGTGTTGTGGGGCAATGTGTTGCACAAACTTTAAAAAGTTTTGGTTGTACAGTATTGGCTTACGATAAATACAAAAAAAACTACGGCGATGAATTTGCGCAAGAGGTAACTTGGGATCAATTTTGTAAGCAAGTAGATATTGTAAGTTTACATGTAAATTATTTGCCACAAAACCATCATATGACAAATTCAGCATTTTTTAATTCCTTTGCCAAACCTATTTATTTTATAAACACTGCTAGAGGCAATTGTTTAAATACCAATGATTTAAACGAAGCTTTATACAGCAAAAAAGTTATTGGGGCTTGTTTAGATGTGTTAGAATTTGAAATGGTAGATTTCGAAAACGATTTAAATAGTCCAATTTTAAACACCTTATTTTCCTTCGATAATGTAGTATTTAGTCCGCACGTTGCCGGCTGGACTACCCAATCTTATTACAAACTTTCCTGGTACTTAGCTCAAAAAATTAAAACACAATTTTTTAATCTTTAATAAAAAAATATAACTCAAATATTTTGTATGTAATTCCAAAGTTGGGTAACTATATAAATTACATTTGGTGTTATAATACCAATTGTATTTTAAAATTAAACTAACGAATTTTAAAATTTACAAAGGTTAATGCCGGTTTAAGATTAAAAAGCTTTTAAGAGTTTGGCGAATTAAAAGCTTATTTTAATCTTTATTCGGTATAAGTTATTAATTTTACTTTTCTATTTGGTTTCGACTTTACAGAAAATTAATGCTTAGATGTTTATTTTTACAAACATACAATCTGTCCCCCACTTTTAATTATGCCATATTTAAAATAAAGTCAGCATCTATATTTAACTTAAAATGTAATTTCTTAGCTAACCCGATATTCAACTTTCGTTTTCCATTTAACAACTCAGAAATTCTTGTTTCGCTTACACCAACTAACTTAGCCAATTGTTTTTGTTTTAAATTTAACTCAAACATTTTATATCTCAACATTTCTGCTATAGTACTAGGTTGTTTAATTGGCATAAGTGGTATGCTATCTTCAAATTGTTCAGCAATTAATGAAAGATTTTCTAAAGTTTCAGTCTCTTTTTTTGTAAGTTTATCAAATCCACCAGCTTCAGTACTTTTTTGAATTAATTTTTCAATACGTGCCATCACCGCTTCATATTCTTTTCTATTTTCAATCTTTACAGTTTCCATAACTAAATTCTTATAGTATATTAAATAATTGTACAATCAATTTTATCATATTGTGCATGCGTATCTATAAATCGGATATAAATAGTTCGTATGTTAAAAAATATCATAACCACAAGCCTATATTTATTTCCCTTGATATTAAAAACATACCTATCATTTCCAACATAATCAACTGTTCTAAACATCTCTTTAATATCATTTAAACTTTTCCAATTTGCTTGTTTTACACAATCAAACCTAACATTTAAAGCCTCCACCGAGTCTGCATGTTCCGCCCCAAACTCTAATAAAATTGTCTTTGATATTATAACCACTATCTTAATTTAATTACAAAAATATGAATTAAATTACACTTTTGGTAATTTAATTACAAAAAATATTTAAATTAAAGTTTTCACCAATTAAAAACACCTGTCAGGTTTTGAAACCTGACAGGTGTTTTTTTTCGATAGATTTTTCGCCCTATTTTTAGTAAATATTTAATTTAAACCCTTTCCAAAAACCACTATTTTTAAACACCTTTTTAATTTAAAAAAAATCAGTAAAATCAAACCTTACAGAACATCTTTTAAATGAAGGGCGTCCCCTTTTAATTTAATTTCTAATTTCAAGGCTTAACAAATAAATCTAATCCTTGATACAGCGTATAGGAAATGTATCAGCACTTGAAGTTGCACCTCTTTCTACACCTGTATGGTAATTTCTAATTTGACGATAAAATGCATTTGAAGTACTTTGTGTTGATGACCACCATACTCCATTAGCATTTCTACCTACATATGCACCCCAAGGGGCGCGGCTTCCAGTTAGCAAAGCTGTAAAACCTGAGCTATTTGTACCTGAAGATGATAAAGTGGATAAATCAGTTCCAACAGTTCCTGTTGTTCTATTACCTGTAGCTTGTTGTTCGGCTGTACTCATGCCTAAAGTATTTTCTAAGTACATCCACTCACAATCACTAGGAATATGCCAACCCGAAGGACAAATCCCTTGCGCTCTTTCTGTTGTACTATTGTTCATTGCTGCACTCCATTGATATAAAAGTCCTTCATCAGTATAAGGCCCGCCTGTATAAACACCACTCCAGCCAACATCTGTACTATTTACCCAGGTTGGAGCAGGATTAAAATTACTTGGTGTAACATTCATATTATAACGCATCCAACATTGTCCACCAATATCAACAATTGCTTGAGTTGTACTGGTATTAGCCATACCACTTGTAGTTGCTCCTGTCCAATCGTATTCTGTACCTAAAGTAGTTGTTCCATTATCATTGATAGTAGCTCCACTAACAGAACTACAAGGAGTTGCTGAGATGGTAGCTCCAGTACAAGTTGCATTACCAGGAATACTTCCACCTGCTGCCGTTACCGTAATAGTTCCTGTAGCATTTACACTTCCACAACCGCCTGTTAATGGAATACTATAATTAAATGTTCCTGTTGCTGTTGGTGTACCACTAATGGTTATAGTATTGCTTGCCCAAGCTGCAGTAACACCTGCTGGTAATCCTGTTGCTGCTCCAATTCCTGTTGCACCAGTAGTGGTATGCGTAATAGCAGTTAAAGCAGTATTTTCAACTAATGTTGGTGTGCTAGATGCTGCTCCTGCGGTATTGGCTGCTGTTACGGTAATGGTTCCCGTAGCATTTACACTTCCACAACCGCCTGTTAAAGGAATACTGTAATTAAATGTACCATTGGCAGTTGGTGTACCACTAATAGTGATGGTATTGCTTGCCCAAGCTGCTGTAACACCTGCTGGTAAACCTGTAGCTGTTCCTATTCCTGTAGCACCAGTGGTGGTATGCGTAATATTGGTTAAAGCTGTATTAATACATAATGTTGGCGTACTGGATGCCGCACCAGCTGTATTGGCTGCGGTTACCGTAATGGTTCCTGTTGCATTTACAGTTCCACAACCGCCTGTTAAAGGAATACTGTAATTAAAGGTACCATTGGCAGTTGGTGTACCACTAATAGTGATGGTATTGCTTGCCCAAGCTGCTGTAACACCTGCTGGTAAACCAGTTGCTGCACCAATGCCTGTAGCACCAGTGGTAGTATGCGTAATATTGGTTAAAGCTGTATTGATACATAATGTTGGCGTGCTAGATGCCGCACCTGCGGTATTGGCTGCTGTTACGGTAATTGTTCCCGTAGCATTTACACTTCCACATCCGCCTGTTAAAGGGATGCTGTAGTTAAATGTTCCGCTTGCAGTTGGTGTTCCACTAATAGTTATCGTATTGCTTGCCCAAGCTGCAGTAACACCTGCTGGCAAACCAGTTGCCGCCCCAATGCCTGTAGCACCAGTGGTGGTATGCGTGATATTAGTTAAAGCTGTATTGATACATAATGTTGGTGTGCTAGATGCCGCTCCTGCGGAGTTAGTTGCATTTACGGTAATAGATTTGGTAGCTGTTGTTGTACCAAATGAACCTCCACTGGTGGTTAAGGTTAAGGTGATACTTCCAGACTCTGATGCACCTGCTGTATAAGTTGCTGTAGATGGATTTGTTGCGTTTGTCCATATACCTGCACCACCTGTCCAAGTTCCACCAGTAGCACTTCCACCTACAGAACCTCCCATAGCGGCAGATGTTTCACTTTGACATATTGCGGATAAAGCTGCACCTGCACTTGCCGTTGGAGAAACACCCGAAGTAAAAAACTCTATCACTTGCCAATTAGCACCATCGCTAATTAAAGTAATAGAATATTGATAGGGTTGTAAGGCATAAGTTAATGCACCATCAATTGTTTCGGAACCATTCCCATCAATGGTAATTACATCACTTTGGGCATCTATATTTTTAATACGGTACACTCTACCTGTATTTGCAGCAGCAGGAGGAAGTGTAACTGTATAAGGTCCGTTGTTACATAAAACCACATGGTAGGTATCATCTAAAGTGGTGGCACTGGTAATAGTGTTTACTTTAAAACCTAAACTTCCTTGTATTTCCAAGGAACTTTTAGGGTCGGTAGTACCAATCCCTACTTGGGCATTGGCAAAAATTGTTGCCAATACTAAACTTCCTGCTAAGATTACTTTTTTAAGCATATTGTTTGTTTTTTAATTCGTAATTCCTAATTGATAATTAATAATTGATAATTGATTTTTACCTTCCTATTAAAATATAATTGTAATCGTAATATTGTCCGTTGTTTAACTGTGCGCTTATAAAATATCTACCCGTAGCCACATTAATGTCTTGATTGATTAGAGTGTATCCTTTTTTTACAGTGATATTTTCTTGAGATACAATTTTACCCAAAGCATCGTAAATGGTTAAGGTAAGTACCCCATCTAGGGTACTATGTACTTGCACACTAAATTGTCCTTGCGAAGGG
>Ga0209358_10000769_pt1 | contig 27462 bp, 41 predicted proteins | sample LauGreFa1BDMLBSN_2_FD_187574 | JGI IMG/M metagenome (GOLD analysis project Ga0209358, IMG submission 187574) | Freshwater lake microbial communities from Lake Michigan, USA - Fa13.BD.MLB.SN (SPAdes) (version 2) | ecosystem: Environmental > Aquatic > Freshwater > Lake | place: Lake Michigan, USA...
CTATCCCCCACCCCCTAAGTCCGGAACACTGGCTCACACCGGGGGTCCCGTCCTCACCCTGACCATCCGTTTTACCAGGTCATATCACCACGGATGCCCAACGGCCACCATGGGCAGGCTTTTGTACGACCCTGGCTCGTACCCGCTTCATTGATCATATCGCCCTGACACCCCCCAAGCCGCTATCCCGATCGGCCATTTTCTAGGGTCTCACTGAGTCGGGTCTTTCCTATAACCAAAGAAACTGAGTTGGGGTGTTAAGGTCAATCATTCGAAAATTCAAGCCACTTCCCGCATTACCTCGGTCAATTTCAATCACCATGCGAACCCCTTTGGGGATGAGTATCACAGGGGAAGTGGATGGAAAATGGGGGTCGATCACCCGACGTGCCGTGACTTGCAACACCGTGTTCGCCCCATCTAACACACCCCGAACACCTTCAAGGATCGCATATTGATTGGATTGGGTTTCAATCATATACAATACCACATACACATATCGGGCCGTGTTGCCAAAGTCAACGACCATATCATTTTCCCATGCGTAGGGTTGGGATTGATTGAGTCCCCTTAGATACGTCCGTTCCTCACTGGTAAAAAAGTAGGCTTTATTCGACCGAGTGGCATCCGGTACCCAGTTGGACCGATCCACAATCCGATACCCTTCACTTTGGACACTATTGGCGGCCGCTTTCACGGTCAGTGTACTTACCACCGTGGGATTGGCAGGTGAGTAGGCCGTAATCACCGCGACCCCCGGTCCTACCATTACCAATCGTCCCGATGGTGAGATACGGGCCACAGCAGGATTAGAGGTTGTCCAAATGGTTTTTTGAGTAGACGCTGGACTGGTTAAAACCGTGGCGGTCAAGGTTTCTTCATAGCCCACCGCCACCGGTGATATCGCATTTGAATTTTGTAATGCCAAGCTTGACTGAATGGTCACCGACTGTACCGTGACGGGCCGAACGGTCACGACACAGGTCTGTGACACCGCTGGGTTTAATACCGAGCGAACCGTAATGGTGCTGGTACCGGTGATTTTTCCTGACACCCGCCCCACCCCATCCACTTCTGCTACCACAAAGTCACTTGACTCCCATTTCAAGCGCTGATCTGCTTGGGCCGGCAACACCGTGGCGTTAAGCAGTTGGCTTTCGCCCATGGCCAACTGCAAGGTGGCGGGGGTGAGCGTTAGGCTGGTGACCAGTGGGGCATTCACCACCACTTCTACCAATGCAAACACAGAGGGCTGACTGACCGATGCCACTTTTAATACAGCCCGACCAGGTGACAACGCGGCAACCCCGCCCCCCCCACTCACCGTTACGACCCCCGCCCCGGAAGCCAATGACCACATCACCGCCTGGTTGGCTTGTGATGGGTATACCGTCGCAGATAAGGACAACGCTTGCCCGATGTTCATGGCCACCGCCGTTTGGGCGGGAATCACCTCCGTCACCGATGCGGCCACGACCTGGATGGTACTCGTTGCCGTCAGTACCGGCACCCCATTGGTTTGCACGGTTACCACTGCGGTCCCAGGTGCCATTGCCGTTACCACCCCCCCCTCACTCACCGTGGCGACTGCCCGATTGTTGGATTGGTAGGTTAGCACACGGCCCAACGGTGCCGTGACATCCAATCCCAACTGGGTGCCTACCAATACCTGTGTGTTGGAAGGATACACCACCAACTCGCCCCCTGTGGCTTGCGTTACCACCACCGTGACCGATTTGGTTTTGGTTGGATCCGTATTCGAGCGTGCGGTGAGTGTCACGGTTCCAGCCGTGCGGGCTAAAAACGTGTTCACACCAGGGGCTTGAGATACCACCAAGGGATTAGACGACTCCCACACAATCGAATCGATGACCCCTCCCACTGTTTGAACCGTTGCGGGAATCATGAGGGTTCTACCGGCTTCAACCGTCATATTCGATTGGGTGATCGTAATGTCGATAATGGGCGATTGAACGGTCACTTGGCATTCCCCCACCCATTCTCCGGTTGTCTTGAGATAGGCCGATACCACCGCCGTACCTTTTTTAAGTGCGGTGACCACCCCGGTGCTGCTCTGCACCGTTGCCACAGAGGGGGCCGATGATGCCCAACGAATCGCATCGTTCACCGTCCCCATCACAGATAATGTATGCGTTCCCCCTTCGTATAATCCCAAGGTGACATTAGACAAGGCGACACTGGGCACATTCGAGACAATCACCGTCACACTCGCCGACACACTGCGATTGCTCCGTAATACCGCTTGAATGGTCACCACGCCCGGTACTTGTGGCTTGACCTTTCCATCCGATCCCACCGTTGCCACGCTGGTATCACTGCAATAAAAATCCAACGATTCAGGTGCCAGTGCCCCACTGCTGAGTTGTGAAAACAAACTCAATTGCTCACTTAATCCCACCTGATACTGGGATTGTTGAAACGACACCGTTGCCACACCAGGGCTGGGAACCACAGACCCTTCGGTATCCGTGGAGCGTGCCATCCGACCACACCCGGTCAACCCGATGATCAGCAGTAAGACCATCACCCGGGGCATCCATCGCGTCCATTTCATGTTCAGTTGATTCATTTTGTTACTCCCCCGGCATCGATGCAAGGGTACCTAATAAGGACCCGGTTGTTTAATCGGCTATTGTACGAAAAAACTTGCACATAAGACAATCACTCGGTTGATCTGTTATACTTTTTTTACTTGATGGGCCTTATTATTTGGGAGGTTTGCATGCGCGTATTAATTAATGGTATCACCGGCAAGATGGGGCAAGCAGCCGAACAAGCCATTCGATCACAAGGGGACATGACCTTGGTAGGAGGGCTTCGTCGCCATGACTCCCTCATCGAGACCATACAATCCACCCGTCCGGATGTGGTCATCGACCTTACCCACCCAAGTGTGGTCTTTGAACACACCATCACCACCCTTCAACAGGGGGTTCATGCCGTGGTGGGTACCACCGGATTGACCGACGACCAACTATCTATCATCCATGAGACGGCCCTGGCCGCTCAACGTGTGGCCATGATGGTGCCCAATTTCGCGATTGGGGCGGTGATGATGATGAAAGCAGCGGCTGACATTGTCTCACTCATGCCCTCGGTTGAAATCATCGAATACCATCACCATCAAAAAGCAGATTCTCCCTCTGGCACCGCCATTCAAACGGCCCACGCCATGGCAGCTGCCAACCCCGCGTTAAATCCCCATCCAATCAAAGGACCAGGTCGTGGGCATACCGTGGCAGGGGTCCCCATTCACTCGGTACGACTTCAAGGCTTTGTGGCCTCACAAGCCGTGGTATTTGGTGAACTGGGTCAAACCCTTACCATTCAACATGACACCACCAGCCGTGAGGCCTTTATGCCGGGGTTGTTGCTATGTATTCGTCGGGTATCTTATTTTAAGGGCTTGGTCTATGGGCTATACCCTATCTTAGAGCAATTAAAGAAGGAGCAATAAATGGGATATGTCGTTGCCGTTGTGGGTGCCACCGGTGTGGTGGGCCGTGAAATGATCGCCATTTTGGACGAATCGTCACTACCCATTGACCGTCTGGTCTTGCTGGCGTCAGAAAAATCAGCCGGCATGAGCATTTTGTTTCGTGGGGAACAAGTGTCGGTGACCGCCCTTACCGACTCAGCTTTTGTAGGGGTTGATTATGCCCTTTTTTCAGCGGGTGGTAGTGTATCAGCACGGTTTGCACCCATTGCCGCCCAACAGGGTTGCGTGGTGATTGATAATAGTTCTCATTTTAGAATGGACCCGTCGGTTCCGTTGGTGGTGCCCGAGGTTAATCCCCATGATGCCCAACACCATGCGGGGATCATCGCCAACCCCAATTGTTCCACTGCCCAATTGGTGATGATTTTGAAGCCCATTTTGGACCATGTGGGATTAACCCGTGTGTCGGTGGCCACGTATCAATCGGTATCGGGGGCAGGAAAAGGGGCGTTATTGGAGCTAGAAAACCAATCCCGAGCCAATTTAAATGGCACGGATTACCCCCCCAAAGTGTTTGGTCATCCCATTGCATTTAATGTCATCCCCCATATCGATTCGTTTTTGGAGAATGGATACACCAAAGAAGAAATGAAAGTCACCAACGAAACCCGTAAATTATTGGGTACACCCACCCTGCCAGTGGCGGCCACTGCCGTCCGGGTGCCGGTGTTTATTGGTCATTCGGAAGTGGTGACCCTGCAAACCGAACGATCCCTGACGGTTGAAGAAGCCAAAACGATCTGGCAACACAGTGCAGGGGTGGTGGTAATGGATGATCCCACCAGTGCAACCTATCCTACCCCGCGTGAGTTGGCCGGTAAAAATGAGGTGGCCGTGGGTCGCATTCGGCTGGATTTATCACAAGAAAACGGTTTGGTGTGTTGGTGTGTGGGTGATAATTTAAGAAAAGGGGCGGCATTAAATGCGGTACAGATTTTGCAACTGTTAACCCATTCTAACACCCGTATGATTCACGGGGCATGAGTGCGGACACAGTCCCTGCATGGCCCCCTTACGATGAATGGGCCACTCAATTTTCCACGTCCTATCAACGGTGTGGGTGGCAAAGTGCCGACTCTCAGCGGGCACGGTATCATGCGGTGATGGGATCTATTCCATTAGTGGGCATGCGGGTCTTGGATATGGGATGTGGGGATGGGGAATTGTATCAAACCCTTCAGGAAGAATCAGTGGACTGCCAATACAAAGGGATTGATCAAAGTGAGGCCATGATTCAACAGGCCCGCTCACGCTTTCCAGGGGTCGCATTTTCGATGGGTGTTGCCACCGACGCATTTGAGACCATCGATGTAACCGTTGCCATCGGGATGACCTGTCACCCCATGCCCGAATACTGGCGTACGGTATCCGGTTGGATGGCCCATTGGTTGGCGTCATCCGAAGTGGGCGTTTGTGTCTCATTTTTATCCACGCTAGGCCCCCGTCAAAACCCACGCTTGTGTTATGTGGCACCCGAAACCGCTTTGAGTTGGGGACTATCCATTACCCCCTATGTCAGTTTGAACCATGGGTATTTAATCAACGACTTTCTATTGACTTTGTACCGACGATAAGACATACAGGCCATACACTCAGGGTTGTCCCAGAAACGATCATGATGCCGTCACGAGATGGTAATAGAATGAATTCATCGTCATACAAAAGGAGGAGCATACCGATGAAAAAGAGCCGTCAACGCCGATACGATCGATCGGCCTAAAACCTGAGGCCCCGTCCTCAATTAACGGGAAGAGAGGGCGTAGAGAGGGGTGTAGAGAGGGGCATGGTATAGAAAGTCAACGGATCACGGATGCTTTTTAATGGGGTGATAGGGATGTGTCAGACAGTCAGACTGTGTCAAGAACTGCCACCCGGGTATAGAGACTCGCCATCACGACGCCGATACTTTTGTCACTGACGAGACAACGGGGATCTGGGAGGGTTGGAAAAACTGGTCGATGAGCCTACCATTAAATGGTGATGATGGATGCCATATCTGGCGCGTTCACCTCATGCGACTGGGGCCAAAGGTAGAAACCAAGCGATGGCCCGCACAAAAGGCCCCATTCCAAGAACCATTGGGCCGTGGATCACAGGGGCTACCGGTCCGAATTTTTGTCACAGCGGGTACCATTCATGAGTAACACTACCCGCTTCCCAACTCATCGACGGACTAAAGTCAAAAAATCGACTCGCAGACAACGGGTATGAGAAGGACATGATGCCGTGGGCGATTCAAAGTGGCACGACCCCCGTGATGCCACCCCTCACAATCAGAAGCCCACACGAGACGATGGCTACCGCTACACGATCCGTCACGTGATAGACAGGTATGCCTCAACCCAAAGCACTGGAGTGAAATGGCGACTCGCCACGAAAAAAACCAGTCTTTTTTCTGGTTTCGGTTCACTTGAGATGTGTTATCCTTTAATGTGTCGTGACGATCGTATCTCGTGACACTCATGCCACGTTGTGCGTGCCTTCATGATACCCCGCCTTTTTGCTTGTTCCATGTCGATCCCCAGCAGGGACAGGTGCGAGGAATACCACACAGTCAGACCACACCATCGCTCGGGTATCAACCCCCAGCCAAATGTGCCGCCCTACCCCATGGGGTGGCTTGACCCGCATTGCTGGTGGCTCAATGATGCCCTACCGATTCTCACTTTAGACCGTTAAATCGCTGGGGGCAGGTCAGTACGAATCAAACAATTGACCGCCTAAACCATCACATCAGGGAGCGACGTGCTAATAAAAAAACAGCGATTCCCTGATGACCCGGGCACGTGCATGTCCCGCATTGAGGTAGGGGCCCCCATGGTAGCCAGCCCCAGGTCATGAAGCTGGATCATCGAGGGGATGTCCTGATCCGTTTAAAAACGACTTAACATCAATGGCTTTTCCCCCAACGCTTTTCATTTTTTTCAACAGATCCTTATCCTCTGTGACCAGCGTAAGATCGTTTTTAAAGGCAGAGTATGCAATGAGTGCATCCCTGTCATGGTTCCCTATTTTAATGTCAGTGGTAGGTTTTAAACCACGAAGGGTTTGTAAAACCCCATCATCACCGTCATGCCATGTACATTCCCCCCACCTAGAAACGCCCCAGATGAAACTTTCAGTTGGTATGACCCCTACCTGATGCAAGATGTTAAGTAGCGCCGCTCTTTTTTCAGCATCTGGCGTGTTTTCTAATTCGCCTTTTTGAATGTGTGTCACAAAGATGGGGTGTGTTGAAAAGAGGTCGGAATAAATTTTATGATCCACTACCTTGTCAAAGGCATTGGAATCCAGCATATAGCCTTTTACATATTCCATGTCGATCCCCAGTTGGGACTGTTCTAGGTTACCCATTGCCCTAGCGTATTGCCTCCTTTCAACTCGGTCAAGCGGTTGGGACATCGATGCCGTGTGGCCTCAACTGGTAGTGGCTATCCTCGCCTTGATCATGAAGTCTATACTCAATCGAAGGGCCTCATCCAACGCAGGCTTTTGCCACTGCCCCCGAAGGATCTGTTAGACAGGTGTCACGCTTGCGTTTCCGTACAAGCATTGCTTCCCACCTCGATCCGGTTACTTTTTTTAACAACACCCACCCTTTACAGGGTTCATCAACCGATTCATTTTTATGCATTAAGACCCCTGCAAAACCTCCAAAACTGTTTAGATACATTGATAAAAGAAGCATCCTCGAAAAGACAGGGCGGTGATGGTAACATTTTTTGACATGGGGCTAGAAAAACGGCTGGTAAAAGATAATCAGTTAATGAAAATCAATCGGCTAATCAACAGGCAACGTCTGCGTGGATCGTTGAAAAAAGTAAAACGGACGCGGTCATTGGGGGTCGAACTGGGTACGACGAGTTGTCGATGTTTAAGGCGACATGACTTGGGCAATGGCATCATTTGAGCGATCCTGGACGAGAGGAAAGTCTTCGAGTACGTCTCGATTGCATGGCGTTGACAGGATTTCAGATGGGTAAATCCATTCCCGACGAAACGACACTGTGCCGATTTCGAAATCGATTAATCAAGCTGAAATTGGATAAGACGCTGATGTGAATGCTAAACCAAGACCGGTCACGGCTTGGGATCGAAATCGAAAAGGCTAAGGGAGCCGTTATCAATGCGACGATTGTTGCCTCGAGTACTCGACCGGAGCCCAAGGAAGTAGTGGTCATGGATCGTGATAAAGAATCATAAGAGGTGAGCGAATATGAAGAGTTGAGTGACGCAGAAGAGTAAGTGAGCAAAAGTAGCAATGCATCGAATGATACGTGTGGAAAATCGGGCCACCAAAGATCCCGATGCTCGATGATTAAAGAAGGGAAAACGCCCTTATGTTGGATACAAACGTTTTATATCGGTGACTCAGGGGGATGGATACATCCACCGCACGTGACCAGTGCGAATGTGTCTGACATGACAGACTGTCGCCATTTATTCACGACATTCAAAGTCAGGAACGATTGACAGACAACGAATACTCATGCACCGCCAACGAAGTACTTTTGATGGACCTTCACAAGAAAAGCCCGATCATGAAAAAAGCGGCTCGAAACCGGTCACTGACGCCATTAGAAAAACGATTTAACCAACTCATCAGCAAAACCCGATTCAAGGTCGAACAAGCAGTCGCCACACTTAAACGCCGGTTTCTAATGACGCGATTCCGTTAGATTACTGCCCAAACAGTGAACGCGACAATGGTCGTTAACGCCATCGGCTTCAACCTGCTTAAAGCAGCCAATTCAATCAAAATTTAAGACCGTCTGAGCACTATCCATCGACTTTTCAATTGCTCATTCCCAACAATCCCCCTTTTTCATCAAAATCATCTAACCCTATCTAAAAAATTTCGTGAATTTTTGGTGCGTTCAATCAGGGCGTTTGTTTTGCAGAGGTCTTTGATCATTTATTTGGTCACTATCCCCTCCGTTGTTAGATGGTTGGCAACGGTCTTTTATCGATCAGAAGATATCAACTACCCATCCGCTCACCCCGTACTGACCCATCGATGTGCTCGACCTTATGCCTTATGTATCAAATGGGATGGCCACACCACCAACTCCATCATATGGGGAAAGGCAGACCTCAGCCTAACGAAGACAAGCTATTGGCTAAGCCAATCCGTTATTTTTTGATGAACCTCGTCCCATAACCCATCCAAGATGGCTTGCTCAGGTTGAGAAAAAGCACCCAGGACAAAACCAGTGGTGGTCCATTCAGACGGTTTAGGCCCAATGCCAATGCGCAATCGGGGGACCATGGGCCCCACTTTGGCCACGATCGACCGCATGCCATTGTGACTGCCACCTGACCCAGACTGGCGATAGCGACATGATCCAAGGGGCAAATCAAAATCGTCGTAAACAATTAAAAAAGAATCTGGCTTTATTTTTAAGCCCGTCATCGCTGCCAATACCGCATCGCCCGACGCATTCATAAAGGTCTTGGGCTTCATGACCCCCACCGGTTCTTGATTCAATCGACAGCGCATCCACAACGAACGATAGCGTTGATCCCAGGCCGGCAAGTCAGCATACTGTTCAACCAAGCGATCCACCACCCAGAACCCAACATTATGACGCGTTGCATCGTACTGCCCCCCCAGGTTCCCCAAACCTACCACGATTTTCACTAATAACGATAATGATCGGGCTTGTAGGGACCCGCTTGCGACACCCCAATATAACCGGCTTGTTCGGGGGTAAGTTGGGTCAATGTCACACCCAATTGTCCCAAATGAAGGCGTGCTACTTCTTCATCCAATGATTTTGGAAGGGTCGTCACCCCAATTTCGTGAGGCGTCGACCATAATTGGAGTTGGGCCAGGACTTGATTGGTAAAGGAGGTACTCATCACAAATGATGGATGCCCAGCTGCACACCCCAAGTTCACCAAGCGACCATCCGCCAACAAATAAATTGAGCGGCCATTAGAAAACGCATAACGATCCACTTGGGGCTTAATGGGGTGGCAAGTGGCCGCTTTTTTGAGGGCTTCTACCTGAATTTCGTTATCAAAATGCCCAATGTTGCATACAATGGCTTGGTCTTTCATACCCCGCAAATGATCGATGGTAATCACATCACAGTTTCCGGTCGCGGTTACATAGATATCGGCACGGGATAAAGCCTGTTCAACCGTACAAACCTCAAAGCCTTCCATGGCAGCTTGCAATGCACAAATAGGATCAATTTCAGTCACCATTACCCGGGCACCCAATCCCCGCATGGATTGGGCACACCCCTTGCCTACATCCCCATACCCACACACTAGCACCACTTTACCCGCTACCATCACACCCGTTGCACGTTTAATGCCATCCGCCAACGATTCCCGACACCCATACAAATTATCAAACTTTGATTTGGTAACCGAATCATTTACATTAATAGCCGGAAACCGCAACACTCCCTGTGCCGCCATCTGAACCAATCGATGCACCCCCGTTGTGGTCTCTTCGGACACACCCCGAATCCCCTGTATCAAACGGCTAAACCGGGTCGGATCGGCCTGAATACTCTTTTTAATCAATTGATTCAGGACCGTTAGTTCTGGGCTACTAGACGGTTCATCCAAAATGCTGGGATCGCGTTCAGCTTGCTCGCCACGATGCAACAACATGGTGGCATCACCGCCATCGTCCACAATCAAATTGGGCCCTTCATCAAAGTAAAACAACTGATCGGTACACCACCAATACTCTTCAAGGGTTTCCCCTTTCCAAGCAAAAACAGGTATACCCGCTTTGGCAATGGCAGCGGCGGCATGGTCTTGGGTTGAAAAAATATTACAGGATGCCCATCTAACCGTGGCACCAAGCTCACACAAGGTTTCAATCAAAACAGCGGTTTGTAGGGTCATGTGCAAAGACCCCGCAATTCTAGCCCCCGCCAGTGGTTTTTTTCCAGCATACTGTCGACGCAAGGCCATTAAACCAGGCATTTCCTTTTCAGCCACTTCAATTTCGCGACGTCCCCACTCTGCCAGTTGAATATCTTTCACCCGATACGACTCTGCAATATTGATAGTCATAGATTCTCCTCGTTATAAAACACGGGCCATCGTCACACCCGAAATACTCACAATACGATCAACCAATGAGTGAGAGGGCTTACCCGCTAAATCCACAATATTATAGGCCAAATCACCACGACTTTTGTTGACCATCTCGATGATATTAAGGCCCTCAGAGGCAATGACAGACGAAATCTGCCCCACCATATTGGGGACATTGTCATTGGTAATGATTAAGCGATAATCACCCGAACGGTCAATGGCACAATGGGGATAATTAACCGAATTGACGATGTTGCCATTGGCGATAAAATCAATTAGCTGCTGTACCACCATGATGGCACAGTTGTTTTCAGCCTCCACCGTCGATGCCCCCAAGTGAGGCAAACACACCACCTTGGGGTGCTGCAATAGCTCGTCGGTGGGAAAATCTGTAATATACCCACCCAAGTGATTGGCGTTCAAGGCTTCTAACACATCATGGTCATTTACAATTTCACTACGTGCAAAATTAAGTAGTACCGCACCTTTCTTAAATTGATGCAAGGATTTCTGGTTGATTAATTCCACTGTATCCGGTGTTAAGGGCATATGGAGGGAAACAAAATCAGATTCAGCAAATAACTTAGCCAAAGATTGCGCTGGTTTAACCGCCCGAGACAAAGACCACGCACTGCGAACGGAAATAAAAGGGTCATAGCCCGATACTTCCAAACCCAATGACACCGCATCATTGGCCACCATCATCCCAATTGCACCCAGTCCCACCACACCCAGGCGTTTACTGCGAATTTCATGACCTAAAAAGCGAGCCTTATCTTTTTCGACTAATGCCGGCACATCGACACCACGACCTTGGAGAGACGCACAATGGGACACGGCCCCAACCAAATGACGAGACGCCATTAACATACCCGCAATGACCAATTCTTTGACCGCATTGGCATTGGCCCCAGGGGCATTAAAGACCACAATACCCCGGCGGGTACATTCGTCAACGGGAATATTATTGGTACCCGCACCGGCACGCGCAATCGCTTTAAGAGAAGAAGGAAGAGCCACACCATGCAACGACGCACTACGCAAAACAATACCATCGGGATCAGCAACCGAATCACCATAAACCCACCCCACCTGATCCAACAATTTTAAGCCGTCTTTAGAAATTTTATTATACGTTTTAATCGATGGCATGAATGATTCCAATCAAGTAAAAAAATGACAATAAGACAAAAATGAAAAGTAAAACAGACTAGCGTTTTCTAAACTGAAACCCTTTTCTTGCTCGCTTACGACCATATTTTTTACGCTCTTTAATACGGGGGTCACGCGTCAACAATCCCGCCGATTTTAGTGCGGGCCGATTATCATCAGAAACCAGCAACAAAGCACGAGAGACACCATGACGTACTGCGTCCGCTTGGGCCATCAACCCACCACCGGTTACAAACGCAACGGTGTCAAAACGACTCGACGCCCCCAGGGTGGCAAAAGGTTGTCCCACCACTTTGGGCTGAAAAGCAGTGGGGAAATAGGTTCCAGCATCCACCCCATTGACATTCACTTGACCAGAGCCCGGAAATACCCAAACACGGGCAACCGCAGTCTTTCGTTTTCCCGTGCCGTAAGCAGCACCAGATGGAATGGCAAGCCGGCTACCAAGAGACTTCGATGGGGATGAGGGAGCCAACTTGGCCAAACCCGATTTATTGGATTTGGGCTGTTTTTTGGGATCTTCTGTGGGTTTACTGGAAACCGCTTTAGTAGCGGTTGATTTGGCTGGAACACGATTCGACTTTGTTGGTTTGGGTTGTTTGGCATCTACCATCATCAATCTCCTTATTGTTGCGTTAATAATTCAGCACGGGTATCCAAGGAAAGGGGGGAAGGGGCTTGGGCAACATGGGGATGATCGGGGCCAGCATACACCTTCAATTTTCGTAACAATTGACGACCAAGCCGATTTTTTGGCAACATCCCACCCACAGCATGTTCAATGATACGCTCAGGACGGCGTGCCACCAACGAACGAAAAGACTCAGATTTCAAGCCACCAGGATACCCACTATGACGATAATAAAACTTATCGGTCGCCTTATTACCGGTAACCGCCACTTTGGCCGCATTAACCACCACAACAAAATTCCCCGAATCCACTGAGGGAGTAAAGGTTGCCTTATCTTTCCCTCGTATAATGGTCGCAATACGGGAGGCAACACGACCCAATGTTTTCCCTGACGCATCAATCAAGACCCAACGAGGGGTATGATCAGCAGACTTTAAATGAAAGGTACGTTGCTTATTTTTCACACGATTCTCCTAAACCAAGACAATTCAACCAGCAAGACGAGAAACCAACCACGAACAAAACTAGAAATACACTTTTTCGAATACTAGACCGCAAGCCGGTGCAATACCCAACTGAGGGGGACGCACAGACGAACGAAATGTATCTAAAAAAGAAGAAAGAGTCATCGAACCATCGCCAACAGCTAAAACAGCTGCAACCAACGATCGTACCATACGGTAAAGAAAACTATTGGCTACAAAACAAAACCGATATACAAAAAGGGTCGAACCAGACCACCAGTCAGACAACTGATCAGATACCACATCCGCCGCTATCACCCGTTTGACAGACGATTTATAGATACTACCGCGGCAAGAAAAAGACGAAAAATCATGAGTCCCCAACAAAGACTGGCAAGCACGCTGCATGTCTGAAAAACTCAAGGCCCTATCATAGCTGGCCACATAGCGACGCAATGGTAGCGGAACCTGAGAGGGTGCGACCCAATAAGTATACTGACGATAACGAGCAGAACCCCTGGGGTGAAAGAATGGAGAGACCGCTACCACACGATGTAAGATTAATCCCCCCGAAAATAGTGACCCTAGTAGCTGCCTCAATCGATCGTCAGGGATAGGCAACATTGATTCAATCACTGCAACTTGGGCATGGGCATGAACCCCCCTATCTGTTCGACCAGAAAACCCAATCAACCGTAAAAAACCATCAAAGGGACGCAACTTTTCAGCAAAAAAATGGTCGACAGATGTGCCGACAGCTCCCCCCATTAAGCCGGAAAAGCCGGAACCATCGTAACCAAATTCTAACAAGTACCTAGCCAAGCAACTCAATCCTTGCCAGTGTGGCCCCGTCACCACGGCGAAACCCTAACTTGGTGATACGGGTGTACCCGCCGGATCGATCAGAAAATTGCGATGCAAGAGATGTAAATAGGGGGGAAACCACCTCATTATCACCACCAACAGCAGATAAAGCCAACCGGCGGTCATGCAAGGTCCCATTTTTGCCACGTGTAATTAATCGATCAACAAATTTACTTAACTCTTTAGCCCTTAACAAGGTGGTCTCAATTTTACCATTGAGTACCAATGCCCTTGCCAAGGATCGCAATAAGGCCAGCCGCTGATCTGTTGGCTTACCCATTTTTTTATTGCCATAACGATGTCGCATATTACTCTCCAATCCCCTTTAATGCCAATCCAAACTGCATCAAACGCTCATTGATTTCATCAGCACTTTTCTTGCCAAAATTTTTAATTTTACCCAATGAGTCATAATCGAGTTCTAGCAAAGCAGCAACCGTTTCAATGCCAGCACGTTTTAAACAATTAGAACTCCGAGCCGATAGTTCAAGCTCATCAATGGTTAAGTCAGCAGGAAGAGGTTTGTGCACAGAATCCGATGTGGAGACCAAATCCCCCTGAGGCTTCTGGTTCATACGAGAAAAAAGATCAAAATGAGACATGATAATCTGACTGGCATCTTGCACTGCTTGCTCAGGTGAAATACTGGCGTTGGTCCAAACATCTAAAACCAGCGAATCATACCCCAATTCTTTCCCAACGCGAATATTTTCAACTTGATGGTTAACACGCAAGACAGGTGAAAACGAAGAGTCAACGGCAATCGTATCAACGCTGGTACCTTCTAAGCGATTTCCTTCGGCCGTTTCATACCCAACCCCACGACGAATATCTAATTCCACAGCAAAATGACCAGACTGCACATGACAGAGATACACATCAGGATTCACAACAGAAAGAGAAGAATCCACAACAAGCGATCGTGCGGTAACGTCACCAGCAGATGCCGAAATGGAAATGGTTTTCACGTCCGAATCACCACCAGTAAAAACCACCCGTTTTAAATTGGCCAAAAAATCAAATACATCTTCAACTACGCCCGGAATCGCACTGAACTCATGTTTAACGCTATCAATGCGAATAGCGGTGACGGCCCAACCAGACAAGGAAGAAAGCAAAACACGACGTAAAGAATTACCAACAGTCAACCCCATTCCGCGGGACAAAGGTGCCAAAGTAAAACGCCCACCACCATCAGGAAGGGTTTCATGTTTTACCCAAGGATTAATTTGTGTACTCATATATGGACAACCTCTTTAATTTAAATTACTGAGAATAAAATTCAACAACCAACAAGTCTTCGACCGCCACACTAATTTCAGATCGTTCAGGCATGCGAGCAACCGAAAAAGAACGGGCAGACTGATCACGCACCAACCATTCAGGAATAACAAGAGACTCCCCACGATTAAAGCGCATCGCCGCATCATCGTCCTGGCTGTGAATGGTAATCACATCCCCCGAACGAACACGATAAGAGGGTACATCCAGAATGTGACCATTGACCAATATGCGACGATGCCTGACCATCTGCCGAGCGTCCCGACGAGATAGTCCAAGACCAACACGATAAACAACATTATCTAAACGGGTTTCTAGCAAAGAAAGTAACTGCTCAGAGGTTACCCCTTTATGTCGTTTAGCCGTATCAAAATAAGTCCGCATTTTTTGTTCAGACACACCATAAAAAAAGCGGAGTTTTTGTTTTTCACGCAAACGGCGACCATACTCAGAAAGTTTTTTGGGGGCTACCGATTTGGGCCCAGGAGGGAAATTTCGTTTTTCAAAACTACACTTTGCTGTTTCGCAACGAGCACCTTTTAAAAACAATTTCTCGCGGTGGCGACGACAAATCTTACAAACAGGCTCTACTACAGACAATTTTTTAATATTACTCATGGCTTAATCCTCTCTACACGCGACGACGCCCACGCGGACGACACCCATTATGCGGAATAGGGGTCGCGTCTTTAATGGATTCAACCTCTAAGCCAGCCGCTTGAATGGCTCGAATGGCAGTTTCACGTCCTGATCCAGGGCCTCGGACCTTAACGGACACCCGGGACATGCCCATTTCCTTCGCTTTAAGTGCTGCTCGCTCACCCGCTTGCTGGGCAGCAAAAGGCGTACCTTTTTTGGTACCCTTAAACCCAACCTGCCCCGACGAGCAGGAAGATACAACATTACCCTCTAAGTCCGTAATAGTCACAATGGTGTTATTAAAAGTGGATTTAATCAAGACCATACCCAAAGATACCGTCACTTTTTGTTTTTTTGTTTTTTTCACAGTGGCCAACATGATCTCCTTTATAAATGGGGTTACTTGGTAACTTTTTTCTTGCCCGCAATCGCAACACGCTTGCCTTTTTTGGTTCGTGCATTGGTATGAGTACGCTGACCACGAACAGGCAATTTCTTTTTGTGACGAATACCGCGATAACAACCATTATCCATCAAGCGTCGAACATCGCTATTTAACTGACGACGCAAATCACCCTCAACAGTAAAGGAAGACAGCAGGCCACGTATTCGAACAATATCATCTTCACTCAGCTCTTTGACGCGCAATGAATCCGAAATACCCAATTCGGATGTAATTTTTTTGGAAGAGTGCAATCCTATGCCATATATATAAGTTAAGGCAATCACAACCCGCTTATTTTTAGGCAAATCCACACCATTAAACCGTGCCATACCGTCCTCCTATCCTTGTCTCTGCTTGTGCTTGCCAATTATGCATATGACACGCAACACACCACGCCGGCGAACCACTTTACAATTCTTACAAATACGCTTAACAGACGCCCTAACTTTCATGACTCACTCCTTATTTTACCCGATACGTAATACGACCACGTGTTAAGTCATAAGGCGACAATTCCACACGTACCACATCACCTAATAACACACGAATATAATGCTTACGAATCTTACCAGAAATGTGGGCCATAATCACTTGACCCGTCTCTAATCTAACTCGAAACTGAGCATTAGGGAGGGACTCTTCAATTACACCATTTAATTCAATCATATCAGACTTGGACGGACACATTATTAAACTCCCAAAAAAGGTTACCCATTATAACAAACAGAGCACACAACTAAAAGTACCAATTATTTACAAATCAATCGCAATATATCGTCAAATACATGCTCTTGCGATTGATTGCCATCAATGGTCACGACACGATCACCAAAAAATCTAAGCAGGCCCTCATTCTCTTGTGAAAAAATCTTATATCGGCGACGAACAACCGACTCTGAATCATCAGAACGAAAAGACAAATGCCCATCTTTACACTTCGGACATATTAAACCCGCCTTCAAATTGTGATGGGTAGCACTAAACACATACGCACAATGGTTACACACCAACCGAGATAGAATACGGCTTACAACCACATCGACAGGAACAGAAATATTGGCCACAACAAACGATTCTAAAGGAGAAGAATCGACCGACAAAAATACATGTTGCGCTTGTGCAAGTGTCCGCGGGAAGCCATCAAACAAAAACATAGGAGAAGAACGGGGAATAGCCAGAAAGCTTGAGACCATTTGACACACAATCGCATCAGATACCAATTCTCCTGAATCGAGCAATGCACTAACCGATTGACCCAATGGGGTTTGAGACGCAATCTCGTTACGAATTAAGTCGCCAGTTGCAACCCGAACGTAACCAAATAAATCAACCAGCTTAACGCACTGGGTACCCTTTCCACATCCAGGAGGACCCAGCAATACCAACGGTTTTAAGTAAGGCACAGTGACACCTCAGTATGAATTTGAAACAAAATAAGTTTTAACATGACGCACCATCTCAAGCGCAACTCCCACTACAATCAGTAAAGAAGTGCCGCCCAAGCCCACTACTGATACACCAGAAGCCCATTTGGCAACAGATGGAATGACGGATACTGCAGACAATATGACTGCACCAATTAACGTTAAGTAAGAAATCACCCGGTCAAGGTAAACAACCGTATCGGAACCAGGCCTAACATTACCCACGATACATGCCTGACGATTAAGGTTATGAGCTAATTCGCTAGGATTAAAGGTAACTGCGTTATAAAAATAACTAAAAAAGAAAATAAGAAGAATTAAAAAGAGACCATGATAAAAACCATCAGGATTAGAAAGTGGTGCGACCAAGTGAACCAAACGAGGATGCAATTGGGCAACCAACGCAGGAAGTTGCAAGGCGGCAGATGCAAAAATAATGGGCATAATTCCAGAATTAATCAGTTTAAATGGAATATAAGAATGAGATTTAGAGACAGAGGACTGATTGCCAGATACTCGCCGAATAAAAGTGGTTGACACACGTCGTACAGCCTCTTGAGAAATCACAATCCCAAATAATAGACCGCCCAATAAAAAGAAGAAAAACAATACATTCAGTACGCTAGTACCAGCAGATAGTAAAATATAAATAGAACGAAAGTCAGCAGGTAAGGAAGAAAGTATCCCACAGAAAATTAAAATAGAACTACCATTTCCAAATCCACGCTCAGTTAACAATTCACCCAACCACATGACCAATGATGAACCTGCCACCAAAGAAATAACAGCCATCAAATAATCAAAAAAACCAACAGAGGGCTTGGCAACCAATCCGCCTAATCCTACTACCAACACAATACTTTGAATCACAGACAAAAGAACCGCCAAATAACGGGTATATTGTGCAATCTGCTTACGTCCCGACTCACCTTCGTCTTGAAGCGTTTTCAAAGATGGAAAAGACAAAACAAGCAACTGCATAATAATAGAGGCATTAATAAAAGGTAAGATACCCAGTGATAGAACAGAAAAACGACTTAATCCGCCACCTGATACCACATTCAAAAAACCAAGGGCAGAACCAGCCTGAAACAAACTGCCAATACGGTCAATATCGACAAAAGAAAGGGGAATGTGAGCCCCAAATCTAAAAATAAAAACAATCAAAACAGCAACCAAGAGACGTCGCCTAAAATCAGATTGCTGAAAAATAGTACGAACCGTAGACATTAATCGATTACAGCACCACCAGCAGCAATAATAGCATCACGAACTGCCTGTGACACTGCGACCCCCTGGATGGTAACCACACGACTAATAGTGCCACGCATTAGAATCTTAGGCACACGACGTCCAGAAAGACCTGATTGTTGCAAAGACAAGGGAGTAACCGTCGTTAAAGAAGATATCTGATTAATTTGATCTAAAAAGACAAGCGAAACTTCCTGACGAGACAACGACTTAAAGCCTTTTCGCTTGGGTGCACTGCGAAGCAAAGAAGTCTGTCCACCTTCAAACCCAAACCGACGCGAATAGCCAGAACGACTTTTTTGACCTTTATGCCCACGACCAGCTTCACCACCCAAGCCAGATGAATTACCACGTGCCCGCCTCACACGTTTGCTAATAGCACCGGGTGCAGGTTGAAATAGTATTTGATTATCCATTAACAGCCTCCTCAACTGGACGATTCGCGGCATGTACAGAAGGCTTTTGAAAAACTGGCAAAGACTTGCCTCTCAAAACAACCTGTTGCTCATAATTTTTCAAACTCAACAACGCTGACATCGCAGCACGAGAAGAGTTAATAGGATTACGACTGCGTAGAGACTTGGCAACCACGTTTTTTAACCCTGCACTTTCAAGTAAAATGCGAACAGCACCCCCGGCAATCACGCCCGTGCCAGGACGAGCAGGTTTTAATAATACATAGGCGGCACCAAAAGAAGAGTCTACTTCATGAGGGATCGTGTCATTCACCATATTGATGGATACCATCGATTTTCGAGCACGATCGACGGCTTTTTTAATGGCGGCCGCCACCTCTTTTGCCTTTGCAACCCCGAGCCCCACACGACTTTCACCGTCGCCCACAATAACAAACGCTCGAAAAGCCAATCGCTTGCCACCCGAAACCACCTTGTTAATGCGATCGACACGAATGACTTTTTCAACAAAAGATTTATCACCAGAAGACTCACTAAAACGTTTGTTATCCATTAGATACCCTCAGACAAATGTCAAAAATCAAGCCCTGCGGCTCGAGCAGCAACTGCAACTTCAGCAATACAACCTAAATAGGGACGGGTTCCACGATCATACACAACCTGATGCACACCTTGTGCTATAGCTGCCTCGGCGATCTGTGCCCCAACCAATTTAGAAAGTAACAAACGACCACTACCAGGAGACTTCAATTTTCTTACGCTGGCAATAACATGTCCCTTAGAAACCAACTGGGCATATACACCGGTGTTACTAACCCTAACCTTCAACTCTGGGCGATTACCAGGATTAGAAAGGCACTTGCGATGCTTTCGACGACCTGTAGTCATGTTTATTTCCTTCCGCTCTTTCCAGGCTTCAACCGCACAATGCTAGATTTTCGAACCCCTTTTCCTTTGTAGGCATCCGCAGGACGAAGTCGAAAAATTTGACTGGCTGTTTCACCCACCAGCTGCTTATCAATACCTTTAACCAATATTTTAGACCCTTCAACAGCAAACGTAATGCCCAGAGGGGCAGGAAACACAACAGGATGAGAAAACCCAAGTGATAGTTGCAAGTTACCGGCGTTCACGGCTGCACGATACCCGACCCCAAACAATTCAAGCTCTTTAACAAACCCAACAGCAACACCCTGAACCAAGTTAAATATCAAAGCCCTGAACAACCCATGCAAACCAGCTGCGTTGGGATCGAGCAGCTCAATACCTACAACAGAGTCCTGAGAGTGAATAGAGACAGCAGGATGTAGATTAAGGGTCAAGGCTCCAAGTGGACCCGTCACGGTAAGTATGTGACCCTCCACCGAAAGCATAACTCCAGAAGGTAAGACGATTTTTTTCTTGCCAATTCGTGACACGCAAAACTCCTAGTAAACAACCCCTACAAGCTCACCGCCAGTATTGGATAATCTTGCAACCCGACCAGTTACAACCCCTTTGGAAGAGGATACAATACAAATACCAAACCCACGCTGAACTTTGGGAATATCCGATTTTTTGACATAAATACGACGCCCAGGCGAACTAACGCGCTTGATGGCACGAATAACAGAGGATCCATCGTGAGCGTATTTAAGACCAATTTTAATCACCCGACGATTTTCATCTAAAGAATTCACTTCAAAATACTTAATGAAGCCTTCTTCTTTCAAAATTTTAACCACAGCTAATTTCATTTTACTAAAAGGAACCGTCACATCAGATAAATTCACCATAAACCCATTGCGAATGGCGGTGAACAACTCACCAATTACATCTCTACTACTCACAAAACACTCCTTCAATAAGCGTAATCATAGCAACTACCAAGAGCTTTGTTTTACACCAGGCAATAAACCATTGCCGGCCATGTTACGGACGCATATACGACACATACCAAAAAAACGTAAAAAGCCACGTGGTCGTCCACAATTGGCACAACGATTACGGAACTGGATGGTTCCTAATTTACGATCATTGGTGTTTTTCTTACCTTTTCTAGCCATTACATCCTCCTATGATTTACGTTCAACAGACTTACGAAAAGGCATTCCAAGCCCAGCCAATAATTTATACGCCTCGTCATCGGTTTTGGCAGTGGTGACAAATGAGATGTCAAAACCCATTAATTGACCCGACTCATTTTCAGTTTCAGCAAAAATATCATCCACCTTGATACCAAGAGTATAATTGCCACGACCATCAAAACTATTGGTTGGAACACCACGAAAATCACGAATTTTAGGGAGCCCAACATTAAACAGTTTAGACACAAAATGCCACATACGATCGCGACGCAAAGTGACTTTACATCCAATAATTTGCCCTTCACGGAGTTTAAAGTTAGAAATTGATTTTTTAGCACGTGTCAACAAGGGCTTTTGACCAGTAAGTGACCACATCTGATCCATGGTCTGCTCAATCAATTTGGCATTTGAAGTCGCAGCACCAACTCCACGATTAATAACTACCTTTAATAAGCGAGGGACTTCCATCTTATTTCGATACCCATAAGATTTGGAGAGTGATTCAACTAGTACAGTTCCATAATAGGATTTCAAATCAAATATCATACTGCTCACCTCAGGCCTTGACCGTGACACGCCTGGTCACACGCTTACCATCCCGCACTTTCTCAACTTTTGCAGGGCTCCCATCTAAAATTAACCGAACATTTGACTCATGAAGGAATCGATAAGATGACACAATTTGCCCGGCACCACGCCGATCACCTTTTTTGTGGCGGACCTGAGAGGCAACGCCATCGACTGCAACATAAACACCATTTTCCCGACGTTTTAGTGCAATAACAGCGCCAGTTGAACCTTTGGCGTCGCCAGCAATAACCTGAACCATATCATTAATTACGAGTCTATTCATCATATCACCTATATAACTTCTTTTGCCAAAGAAGCGATTTTAGAAAACCGTCCTTTTTTCGCATTTTTGATTTCACGAGGAATAGGTCCAAAGACGCGTGAACCACGGGGATTACCATCTTTATTCACAATGACCACTGCATTTTGGTCAAAGCGAACAACGGTGCCGTCATCCCTCACAATACGAGAACAAGTGCGGACGACCACACAAGTAACAATTTCTTTCCGCTTTACAGCACCGCCAACACGAGCTGACTTTACAGTAGCTATAATCTCATCCCCCACACGGGCGTATCGTCGACGGGTGCTGCCCACGACATGAATACACAAAACCTCTTCAGCACCAGAATTGTCAGCAACCATCAACCTAGACTCATGTTGAATCATTGGGTAGCCTCCGAAGAACGTGAAACCACTGACAAAATGACAGCACTTTTCCGCTTAGAAAATCGACGGGTGTTTTTAAGAGAGACCATGTCGCCTACAAGTGAGGAATCGGAAGGGTCATGTACCATGAAACGCTTCTCGCGACGTTGGGTTTTACCATAACGAGGATGAGTATACGTCACAAAAACGGACACCAATCGAGACTTAAGCCCCGAAATTCCCACCACTTTTGCTAACGATGTGGATTCGGACACATTACTATTAGTGATCTGAGTTACCATACTTTACTCCACAACTTGAAAAGTTGAATATTGCTCTTTAGACACCACCTTGGTCCCAACATTAAGCTTGTGTGAAGCCAAGCGAAATGCTTCGTGGGCTTGAGCATGTGATACACCACTGATTTCAAACAAAAAACGACCAGGTTGAACTGGACACACCCAAAATTCCGGAGCGCCTTTACCCTTACCCATGCGCGTCTCGGCAGGTAATTTAGACATGCTTTTATCAGGAAAGACACGAATCCATATTTTGCCACCACGCTTTACATAACGGGTCATGGCCCGACGCGCAGCTTCAATCTGTTTTTCGGTAACAAATCCGAGATCAAGACATTGCAAGCCATACTCACCAAATGACAGTGTCGCACCACGCAAGGCATGCCCACGATTGCGGCCACGCTGATACTTTCTATACTTCGTTTTTTTCGGAATAGCCATAACCTACCTCAACGACTTTCTGAAGACCTAGAGCGCAACACGTCACCTTTAGAAATCCACACCTTGATGCCAATGGTACCATAAGTAGTAGCAGCAGTAGAAATGGCAAAATTGATATTAGAACGCAAGGTATGCAAAGGTACTTTTCCTTCACGATACCACTCAGATCGGGCAATTTCAGCCCCACCAAGTCGCCCCGAGCATGCAATTTTAACACCCTGTGCACCCGCTTTCATAGACCGTTGAACCGCCGACTTCATCACGCGACGAAAAGGAATGCGACGTACCAACTGAGAAGCCACCCACTCACCCAATAAAACAGGACACAAATCTGCACTACGCTCTTCAATAATTTTAATCACGTATAAACGACCAAATTTTTCACGTAGCAAGGTGGCAAAAGCAGAGGTGTCAGGAGACCCTTTGCCAAAAATAATGCCGGGACGAGCAATCGTTACAACTGCTTCAAAAGCATCAGACTTGCGATTAATGGCAATTTTTGACACACCACCACGATTGAACTCACTTTTTAGAAAAGCTTTAACCAAACGACTTTCACGTACAAATTGAGCATATTCTTTTTTGGCAACAAAACAAGAATCAGCCCAGGATTCTGTGATTCCAAGCCGTAATAATTTAGGATTGGCTTTCTGACCCATAAACTTATCGATCCTTTCCTACCAACTGAATGGTAACATGACCACAACGCTTTCGAATGGGATGAACCCGCCCACGACCAGCAGGCTTGTGCAATTTGAACACGATACCTTCATCCACAACGCAGCGTACAGTCAGATCAGAAAGAAGCACCCCCGGCTGAAGAGATGCGACCACCGAACGTAATCCTTTGGCAAAAACCAACCCAGACGGCGTAACCAGATTACGGAGAATGGCAATCGCTTCCACCAATGGCTTCTTGTCGATTGTAACGGCAATACGACGCAACTTAAATGGGGAAACACGTACATTTTTACAACGAAAAGATGAATAGGAAACACGTGGGGATTTATCACCAAAAACAGTTAAAGAAGGCGCATTGGGGCGGAGAGAAGGAGAAACAATCATTTCTTGTTACCCCCATGGGCTCGGAATTTGCGAGTAGGTGAAAACTCACCGAGCTTCTGACCAATCATACTTTCTTCAACAAAAACAGGAACATGGGTCTTACCATTATAAACACCAAACGTGACGCCAATCATATCAGGTGTAATCAAAGAGCGGCGAGACCATGTTTTAATCATTGCAGTGGATTCAGCAGGACGAGACGACACTTTTTTTAACAAGTGCTCATCAACAAAAGGGCCTTTTTTTCTTGATCTAGCCATAACGACTCAATACTCCTCTATACTAACGACTACGACGAGATAAAATCTTACCAGTACCACGTGCCACACGATCATTCCTGGTACGGGCACCGTAGGCTTTTTTACCATGTCGCGTTAGAGGCGCAGCACGGCCAACAGGGGCTTTACCTTCCCCCCCCCCGTGGGGGTGATCACAAGGATTCATGACCGCACCACGCACATGTGGACGACGCCCAATCCAACGACTCGCACCCGCCTTGCCAGCAGATGTGTTTCGCCAGGAGGCATTACCAATCGCACCAATGGTAGCCATACACTCCAAAAATACCTGACGGGTTTCACCAGATGGTAATCGAATGATGGCATACCGATCACCTTTGGCCACCAATGAGGCAGATGCACCAGCGGACCTAACCATTTGGGCCCCTTTACCCGGCTTTAGCTCAATAGAAGAAATGGTAGAGCCAACAGGTATGTCCTTAAGTTTCATCGCAGAACCCAACTGAACATCCACATTAGACCCGGCAGACACATGATCCCCAACTTCTAAGCCATTAACTGCCAAAAGGAACCTAGCATCACCATTAGCATATCGAACCAAATGCAAGAGTGCGGAGCGAACAGGATCGTAATGTAACGAAGAAACACGCCCTGCAACGCCGTGGTTATCACGATAAAAATCAACTTGACGATAACTAATTTTTCGACCAGCACGACCACGTACAGTGATGGTTCCAACATCACCACGACCAGCCGAAACATGCAAACGAGATTTTAAACGCTTGGCCAACTTAAGATCAGCTTTAGGGACCGAAGGAACAGACAAAACACGACGGGCTCGGGACCCATTGGTGACGGCCTTCATCTGTTTTAGCGAAACGCTTTTAAACTTACTCATTGGAATGGCCTCCAGACCCTGATACCGTCGCAAGTTCATTGGCAGTGACAGCCGATGTAGCATTCAAAGCAGGCAGAGCAATAACATGGCCATACGACAAGGTGACCACAGCAACTTGCTGACGAACACGTTTGATTAGCTGGATACGACCACGGCGAGCACGCTTGGCACCATGGGACAGAATATTAACCTTGTCAACCTTAACAGAAAACAAACGCTCAACTTCTTGACGAATTTGAATTTTATTGAGATCGCGGACATTAAAAAAATATTTACGAAGGGGTTTGAGACGCTCAGATTTTTCAGTAAACGGTTTTAACTGAATCATACTTCTAACCTCTCTTTCAATGTTTGAGCCGCAAGATGTGAAAACAATATCAGATCAGATTGCAGCAACTGATCAATTGGAATGCTATTAACCCCTGCAACAGAAACAAGTTTAATATTGCGAAACCCAATGAAAGATGCGAGCTCATCATCGGAATAACCGGTCACTAAAATAGCACGCTTACTGTGTGCCAACCGCTCAGAAACAAGGGAAGAAGCAAGTGATGTCTTCGACACGGTGGAACCCGCAGCAAATACAAAGATTTTTTTATTGACGTTGTTAAACAAATGAGTCAAAGCAAGTCGATACCCCAACTTGACCACTTTTCGGTTGAGTGAGATTGCATGATCACGAACAACCGGACCAAAGACCACCCCCCCACCGACACGCAAGGGGGTCCGGGTTGAACCCATTCGAGCATTACCGGTACCCTTCTGCTTATAGGGTTTTTTACCACCACCGGACACTTCACCACGGGTTTTCGTTTTATGAGTGCCCTGCTGCAAACGAGACAACTGCAAAGTACGTATCAAGTAAAGCACATGGGCAGCACGTTGCGGGGGATAAGAACTCAACCGCAATGAATCGAAACCAAAATCAAACTGCCCAATTGGGTTACCAGCATGATCAATTACTGACACTTCCATAATCTAACCCTCATCCCCCCAACACTTGTACCCAGCCATTTTTGCCAGGAACAGAGCCAGACAACACAATAAGACCCTTTTCCACATCAGTGGCAACAACTTTGAGGCCTTTAACAGTAACAAAACCACCACCAGAACGCCCCGCCATACGGGTTCCCTTTAGAACACGGCCAGGCGTAGTGCCCGCACCAATCGAACCAGGGATTCGATGGCTTTTAGACCCATGAGACATTGGACCACGCTTGAATCCATGACGTGCAATCGTACCTGTAAATCCCCGACCTTTAGATCGGGACCTAACGCTCACCTCGTCTCCAACAGAAAAAGCAGGTAACCCAACATGTAAATCATCAGCGGGTGCTTGCACCCCCTTAATAAAAGAAGGACAGAACGAAAGAGCCTTAAACTGTCCGCGCCATGCTTTATTATTGGCTTTTTTGGAAGCAACACCCACGCCAATCAACTGTACACCAGAATCCTCACGCACGACCGAACTAGCCAACACTTGCATGATGGTAACAGGGGTTACAACCCCACTCTCATCAATAGACTGAGACATCCCAATTTTTTCAGCAAATAACACCTTAACCATACCAAACTCCAAATTCCAAATAATGCATCTAATTCAACTTAATCTCAATACTGACACCCGATGGCAAATCCAACTGTGTCAATGCATCGACAGTGGTAGATGGGGGATCCAATATGTCAATTAATCGCAAATGAACACGGATTTCATAGTGCTCACCAGAACGCTTATCAATATGGGGTGACTTCAATACACACCACACACGCTTGCGGGTAGGCAACGGAACCGGACCTACCACACGTGCACCAGAACGCTCAGCAGCCTCAACAATTTTTTTGGCAGACTGATCGATAACCGACGAATCGAACGACTTTAAGCGAATACGAATTTTTTGTTTGGCACGAACTTTAGAAGCAGATTTAATAGCCATTGTGATTACTCAATAATCTGGGTTACAACACCCGCCCCAACCGTACGGCCACCCTCGCGAATCGCAAAACGCAACCGCTCTTCACATGCCACCGGTACAATCAACTCCACCTCTAACCCAATGTTGTCA
>Ga0209358_10000773_pt1 | contig 27390 bp, 36 predicted proteins | sample LauGreFa1BDMLBSN_2_FD_187574 | JGI IMG/M metagenome (GOLD analysis project Ga0209358, IMG submission 187574) | Freshwater lake microbial communities from Lake Michigan, USA - Fa13.BD.MLB.SN (SPAdes) (version 2) | ecosystem: Environmental > Aquatic > Freshwater > Lake | place: Lake Michigan, USA...
GGTAATGCCTGATCCAGTAACAACAGTTGGTACAAGTGCTGTTGTATGGGTACAATTCTCGGGTGCTGGTACATACACAGCAGGTACAGGATTGACATTGACCGGCTCAGTATTCAGTGTGAATGCAAGCCAGTCACAGATCACTAGTGTTGGTACATTGACTGGATTGAATGTCAATGGTACTGTAACCGCATCTGCATTTACAGCAAACACAGGTATATTTACAGGTAATGGTAGTGGCTTGTCAGCAATTGCAGGCGCTAACGTAACTGGTGAAGTATCCTTCGCTGCAACAGCAAATGCAGTAGCAGGTGCTAATGTTTCTGGCCAAGTAGCAAATGCTCTTTTAGCCGGTACAGTTTATACTAATGCACAACCAAACATTACATCAGTCGGTACTCTCACTTCATTGAGCGTAACAGGTAATGCAAGTGCAGGTAACATCTCAACAGGTGGTGCATTAAGCGTAACTGGAAATGCAAACGTCGGTAATATCGGCGCAGCTGCAGGTGTATTTACAAGTGTAAGCGGCAACGGTAGTGCATTAAGTGCAATTACTGGTGCTAATGTTACTGGTGAAGTTGGGTTCGCTGCCGTAGCAAATAGCGTAGCAGCAGCCAACATCAGTGGTCAAGTAGCAAATGCATTAGTAGCAGGTACAGTCTATACTAATGCACAACCAAACATCACATCAGTCGGTACACTATCAAGTTTAGCTGTGACAGGTAATGCTACTGCCGGCAATGTTTATGCTAATAGCGGCACAATTGGTGCTTCACTATTAACTGGCGCGCTGACAACAGCATCACAGCCAAATATCACATCAGTCGGTACATTAGACTATCTATCTGTAAGCAATAATATTACTTCCAATATGAGCATTTATGCGAATAGCGGTACTATAGGAGCATCATTGCTAACAGGCACATTAACTACAGCGGCACAGCCAAACGTAACAAGTTTAGGCACGCTATCAAGTTTAGGTGTGAATGGCAACGTTACAGCAGTAAATATCACAGCAAATACTGGTGTATTTACTGGTAATGGTAGTGGCTTGACAGCACTTAATGCAAGCAATATATCAACTGGTACTCTTGCTCAAGCAAGATTAGCAAATGCTAGCGTAACATTAGGTAGCACTGCATTGACACTTGGTTCAACTGTAACAACTGTTGCAGGATTGTCAAGCGTGACATCAACTACATTCGTTGGTGCATTGACTGGTGCGGCAACTACAGCGGGTACTGTAACAACTGCGGCTCAACCTAACATCACTAGCGTTGGTACGTTAACATCATTAAGCGTAAGTGGTCAGTTGACGAATGCTAACTTGACTACTGGTGCAAACACAACAGCAGGTAGCTTGACAGGTAACTGGTCATTGACAGCAGGTTCAAGATTACAAGCAACATACGCTGACTTGGCAGAAAAATATGTAGCTGATGCTCACTATGAAGTAGGCACTGTATTACTATTTGGTGGCGACCACGAAGTTACAATGTCAAATGAGTTTGACTCACATAGAGTAGCAGGTGTTGTATCTCATAACGCAGCTTATGTCATGAACGCAGGATGTCAAGGTGAGCATGTAGTTGACGTAGCATTGACAGGACGTGTTCCGGTCAAAGTACACGGCCCGATCGCTAAGGGTGACTTGATGGTAACAGGTCCTAATGGTCACGCTGTTGCTAACAACATGGCGCGTGCCGGCACAATCTTAGGTAAAGCACTACATAACTTTGCTGGCGGTGACGGTATAATTGAAATAGTAGTCGGCAGAGTATAATCTCTGCCGGCTTATCTTAACAAGATAAGTATTTTGCGTGACAAACATTTTTCTTTTTGATTACGAGACCCGTCTTAGGTCTTGGGTCGATTTACGCAATAAACTTCTTAGACTACCTATCAATCAACAAGCAGTAGAAATAGATAGATTTTGGCAACGTGTACCAACACAGCATCATTACCTGCACACAGACTTTATAAAAGATTGGCCTAATCCTTGGCAATTATTATCTGACAACACATATTGTAACTATGCCCGCGGTCTGGGTATGATTTACACACTGTTGTTACTGGGCAACAAAGACATTGACCTAGTTGACGCAAAAGATGATAATAGTAACGAAGTGGTATTAGTCCTAGTTGATGACGCAAAATATGTGCTGAATTACTGGCCCGATACGGTAGTAAATAATCACATCACAGATTTTGTGATAACTAGAAAACACGATTTGACACCGCTTTACTCTAAGATAGGTTGATAATGAAAATAAATGTAATAAAAAGATCTGGAAAATCAGAGCCTCTGGCCATTGAGAAATGGCAACAACAAGTAGCAAAAGTTTGTAATGGCATAGCCGATATCAGTCAAAGTATGATTGAGATCAAGGCTCAACCACATTTTCACGATGGTATCACTACAAGAGAGATTGATGAAATCACATTACGCGCTATAGTAGATTTGATTGATAGCGATACTAATCCAGATATCGGTCACACCAATTATCAATATGTAGCGGGTAAGCAAAGACTATCAATGCTACGCAAAGACGTTTATGGCGACTATAACCCACCCAGTCTATACAGTATAGTAAAGAAAAATGTTGAGTTAGGATTGTATACTAGCGATTTATTAGAATGGTATACTGAAGAAGATTTCAATAAGATGGATGAGTTCATCGATCATGAAAAAGATGAACAATATAGTTACGCAGCAATTGAACAATTGATTGAAAAATATCTTGTTCGCAACCGTGCTACAAAGGAAATTTATGAGACACCTCAAATTCGCTACATGGTCGCCGCTGCGACTGTTTTCCATAATGAAGAAAAAAGTCAAAGATTACGATACATCAAGGAATATTATAATTGCGCCAGTGACGGATTATTTACTTTGGCTACTCCTGTATTGGCTGGTCTTGGGACTCCTACTAAGCAATTTTCTAGTTGCGTTCTTATTCGCAGTGATGACGATCTTGACAGTATTTTTGCTAGTGGAGAGATGATGGCAAAGTATGCTAGCAAACGCGCTGGCATTGGTCTAGAGATCGGAAGATTGAGACCTCTCGGTAGCCCTATTCGCGGTGGCGAAGTTATGCATACAGGCATGATACCATTTCTAAAGAAGTGGTATGGTGATTTACGCTCATGCTCACAAGGTGGCATTCGTAATGCGTCAGCAACGATATTCTACCCAATATGGCATTATCAGTTTGACGATTTGATCGTATTGAAGAATAACCAAGGAACTGATGAAACTAGAGTACGTCATATGGACTATGGCGTAGTACTATCAGCATTCTTCTTCAAAAGGTTCAAAAACCGTGAAAATATAACGTTTTTTGACCCCAACGAAGTTCCTGATTTATACGAGGCTTTCTACTCAAATACTCAGAAGTTTGAAGAACTTTACGTCAAATATGAAAAACGTAAGGATTTACGCAAAAAGACCATGAGTGCTGAAGAAGTGTTCAAGGGCGGTATACTGAAAGAAAGAACGGACACTGGAAGAATATACCTTGTATTCATTGACAATGTGATGAACCAGGGTCCGTTTGATCCAGAATATCATACGATCTATCAGAGCAATCTATGTTGTGAGATATTGCTCCCAACTAAACCATTCAAGCGATTAGACGATCCAGATGGTCGTATCGCATTATGTACATTGGGTAGCATCAACTGGGGTGCGTTTAGAAACCCAGAAGATATGCGTAGAGCATGTCGCATACTACAACGTAGTTTGTGTAATATCCTTGACTATCAGGACTTCTTGTCAATACAAAGCAAGTTGAGCAACGATGAGATACAACCACTAGGCGTAGGTGTCACTAACCTTGCTTACTGGCATGCCAAACGTGGTATGAAGTATGGTGAGAGTGATAGTCTACAAGAAGTCAAAACGTGGATGGAACATCAAGCATATTACCTAACCGAAGCCACAGTAGAACTAGCTAAGGAACGTGGCAAGTGTGTAGACAGTGATAAGACACGTTATGGTCAAGGACAATTCCCTTGGGAGCTACGCGCACCAGGTGTCAACAAACTTGCAGACTTCAAGCCTGAACTGGACTGGGAACCACTCCGTAATGAGATGAAAACACATGGCGTAAGAAATGCTACACTGATGGCAATCGCCCCTGTAGAAAGTTCAAGTGTGGTAATCAACAGCACGAATGGCATTGAATTGCCTATGTCATTGATTAGCACAAAAGAAAGCAAGGCTGGAAGTTTTACACAAGTTGTACCCGAATACAACAAGTTGAAGAATAAATATCAACTCATGTGGGATCAAACTGATTGTGCTGGATACTTGAAAACAGCGGCAGTATTAGCGGCATATGTCGATCAAAGTATTAGTACTAACACATTCTATAATCCTGCACACTTTGAAGGGCGTAAAGTCCCTTCAACATTGATAGCGAAGAATTTGATGTTAGCGCATCAGTGGGGTCTAAAGACTTTCTACTATAGCCTAATCAATAAAGCTGGCGCGAAGGTCACGGAAGAAATACAACAAAATGTTCAGTCTGTGGTAGAACAAGTCAGCGAAGAAGATTGTGAGAGTTGTAAGTTATAGACAGCAAAGAAACAAAAAAGTTTGCATGGTTTCCTGTTAGAGTTACAAGCGGCAAAATAGTTTGGATGAATTGGTATTACGAACATACTATGTTGTATGATCCTAATACACTAAAGCCGCCTCTGATAGGATATCATTATATGTGGACAGAAACTAGCAAAGAAAGAGTTTGGCGTTTACTAAAGGAATAGTAAAAATGTTAGAAACAATCTGTGATATTTTAGTTGACGCTTATAAGCGTAATTGGATCACCAGCCGTGATGGCAACGTAAGCATACGCCATCATGACCGTGATTATTTTTATATCACGCCAAGCGGGGTACGCAAACAAACACTACAGCCAGATCAATTCAAAAAAATTGGTATAGTGAAGCAGGCGGTCAATCGTAATGTCAGCCTATACAATCATAATATATTAGAATATACTGACATCAGTAGCAAACTGAATCCAAGCGGCGAGTTGCCCATGCATTTTGGATTACAGAAAGAACTAGGACAACATAAACATGATGTTCGTGTAGTTGTACATATACATCCTACATATATCGTAGCAGCCATGCATGCCGGTATAGAATTAGATAAGTTAGTCAAAGATTTTCCAGAGTTGGGTCGTTATACAAAAGTTGCGCCAAATGTTCCAGATGTGCCACCAATCAGCGAAGAACTAGCACAAGGCGTACATAATAATCTATTACTTGACAATCAGGGCTATACTAAGTATGATATCGTAGGAATAAAAGGTCATGGAGTAGTAAGCATAGATACTAGTCCCTGGCGTGCTTACGAACATATAGAAAGATTAGAACATATCTGTAAGATAGTACTAGCATCAGGAAATTACTAATGAGCAAAGAACAATATAACCTAAAAACTAAAACTGATTATTTGAATCGCAAGATGTTTTTGGATCCAAAAGGTCCAGTAACTATTCAAAGATTTGAAGAAGTAAAATATAACAAACTACAGAAACTAGAACAAACAGCACGTGGCTTTTTCTGGGTGCCAGAAGAAGTCAGTCTCACTAAAGATGCTAATGATTTCAAAGAAAGTAGCGAGGCAGTAAAGCATATTTTTACTAGTAATTTACTACGCCAGACTGCCCTTGATAGTTTACAAGGTCGCGGACCTACACAGGTCTTTACTCCAGTAGTATCATTGCCTGAACTCGAGGCACTAATGTTTAATTGGGGATTCTTTGAAACAAATATACATAGCCGTAGCTACAGCCACATCATCCGTAACATTTACAATGTGCCAAAAGACGTTTTCAATACTATACACGATACTAAAGAAATTGTTGATATGGCAAGCAGCGTTGGCAAGTACTATGATGACTTACATCTTATCAACTGCCGTGTAGAAGCAGGTGAGAAGGTAAAAGAAAGTGAACATATCAAAGCGATTTGGTTAGCACTCAACGCAAGTTATGCGCTTGAAGCATTTAGATTTATGGTAAGTTTTGCTACAAGTCTAGCGATGGTCGAGAACAAGTTGTTTATTGGTAATGGTAACATCATCAGTCTAATTCTACAAGACGAATTACTACACAAAGAATGGACCGCTTGGTTGATTAATCAAGTTGTCAAAGAAGATGTTCGTTTCGCAAAAGCAAAAGAACAATGTGAAAGTGAAGTTTATCAATTATATATGGATGTTATCCGCGAAGAAAAAGATTGGGCAGACTATTTGTTCAGCAAGGGTAATGTTATTGGATTGAATGCAAATATTCTAAAAGATTTCGTTGATTATACAGCCGCCACAGCACTCAAAGAGATTGGTATCAAGTACCAACATCCTGCACCAAAGATCACACCGATCCCTTGGTTTAATAAGCATAGTGATACTAGCAAAAAGCAAACAGCATTGCAGGAAAACGAAAGCACCAATTATGTGATTGGTGTCATGAGCGATCAACTAAATTATGACGACCTACCGTCATTATAATATATAAAGTAATAAGGAGAATATATGCAAGCAGTAATATGGAGCAAGGACTTCTGCGGCTATTGCGACCGTGCCAAAAGACTATTAGAACAAAAGGGTATCAAATACGAAGAACGCAAAATTGGCAGTGGCTGGACTAAAGAACAATTATTAGAAAGCGTACCCACAGCACGAACATTACCACAGATATTTTTAGATGGTAAACTTATCGGCGGACATGACGATTTGGTAAAATATTTAAACGAGGCAAAATAAAATGGAATTAGTAAAAGATGAGATTTATACGTTCAAGCTCAATAGCGGGGAAGAATTGATTGCTAAGGTTTTAGAAATCAATGATTCTCATCTAACAATCTCAGAGCCGGTCAGTATCGGCCCTGGTCCGCAGGGCGGACTTGGATTAGTCCCTAGTTTGTTCACCTATAATAACCGAGAAAATGTCAGACTAAATACTAGTAGCCTAGCATTAGTAGCCCAAACTGACGATAATGTAAAGACAAAATACATTGAAGCAACGACTGGTTTACAAGTGCCTGGTAAGAAAGTATTACTAGGATAAGGGAATGTCAGGAAAGAAACTCAGCAGAAAAGGCGATAAAAATACAACAGGTGGGGTATTACAGCAGGGGGCAAGCACAGTATTTTGCAATAATAAGCCAGTAGCATTGCACCCTTGTAAAATAAGTCCGCATAGCCCATCATCCCCTAGCATTCATAAAAATGCGGTCACTACGGATGGTAGTCCTAGTGTTTTTGCTGAGAATAAACCTGTTGTACGTGTTGATAGCAAAAATAATTGCGGTCATAAAATCGTTCAAGGAAGCGGGGACGTTTTCGTCCCTTAATAAATTATGGCAGACACAGGAATTCAAAGCCCGCTAGGTGTCAATGTTGTAGCCGCAACCATACTTAATGAAGGATTAAGCATCAATCCTGTTGCCCAACGACTAATTGGATCTAGTAAAACAAATAGCGAATACACTCCCGGTTCGATTATTAATGACACATGTTTATCTTGGGTCACTCAAGCAGTTCAAGCAGCCTATTATTCGAATGGTTTTAGTGAAGATGGATTGAACCCTACTGAAATAGTAGGCGATTTGGTCGGTATTACAAATTATCTAGGCATATTAACTGTTAAAAAAGTTAACAGAGGTGGCATCATTCCTAGAAATTATTTTGTAGTTGACGATATGCCGGTCGTATTGCCTAGTAGCCAGATGACCGGACTTGGCGCTAGATTTATAATTACAGAAATGGGCGAAACTGACTGGGCTTTACAGGATATATATGGTATTCCCCCTTACAGTGAGGATATGAAAAAATATCAATATGTCATTGAACAGAACGGTCCTCCCGGTGGACCATACCAGACAGATTTTACAGTTGTAGGTGCTCCTTCAAATGATGAAGGAACCGTTTTTGAATGTAACACAGTGGGACCTAGTTTACCAGGATATAGTCAGGGGCAAGTTAGAAGATTAGGCTATAGTGTCGGGACAGAAATTTTTTCTAACGGTAGCGGATTAGGTTATACTACACCGGGTAAAGGTAAAGCGTTAACGCTACAATTTTATATCGGTAATTTGATTTCAGGCGACGGAAACACTCCGGGTAGCCAATGGCAGGTATATTTCTTAGATCCGGGCACTGGAAGACCAGGTAGATGGTGTTTAAATTATACACCTGATGTTGCCGAATACATGAATTTTACAGATCATACGTTTAGATTTTATGTTAACAATCTAACTTATTATAATTCTAATATTGACAAAGCTACCTACGATAATTTGCTAGCGATGGGACAAAGTAGAATACCTGCATTATCGAATAGTTTGCCTCCAACATATTTGATCAATGATCCAAGTAATGTCTGGGGAGGTCAAGCAACTAGCGGTTATGCTATTGAAGGTGACGTTGGTCAAGGACAAGAAGCAACATGGTTCCCTTATGATACTGATAATAATAATTATAGTGTAACTCAATGGGGCTTTTTACGTTGCCTAGCATTACAAGCATGGAATGTCTTTAATTGGCAAGGATCAAGTCCTTTAAACGAAGAACCAGAATATAAAAACTATGCTACACAATTTGTAACGATTACTGGATTCTTGGAACAGTCTAATCAAGCGATAATGGCGTTAAGAAATTCTATTACCTTCTTAGAAGGCACCTATAGCAATATGAATGATTTAATTACTGCCGATATTACAGGTGTAAGTTTATCAACACAAGCATTTGGTCAAGACTTGATTAATTTAGGCGGCGCTTTAAATCTAAGCAAAATAAGCATGTTTGGTTTGCCGTCGACCTTATTATACAATTTGCAAACAAACAATGCATTAACTAGACCTGTAATCTTATCACTTTTATTATCTCAATTATCACAACAAGAAATAGATGATATAAGTGCTGGTACTGTGACCGCGACTACTATTCAAGAACAAAAAATTTATTCGTCATTTTTAGCTATCGGCGGAAAAGATTTAAAAGAAATATTAAAAATATTAAATTGTAAAACTAAAGGTATAGTGAGATTATCTGATTTATTAAATGTTGGAAAAATGTTCCCGATCAGTTATACTACCTTAACTGTACCTATATATAATACAACTCCAAGTCCTAACAATAGCAAAACATACTACTTGTTGTTTGTTGATAGAGAGTTAAATCCTCAATTATTGACACCTAGAATAAAAGAGGTTGTTGGTCCGATCATTCCACCTGTGCAACCACCTATCATTGAGCCTCCTCCTGTGCTTCCTGTCATCGAAGAAGAAATTTTTGTGCAGGTACCGGAACCAGTCGTACTACCATTACCAGAAATTATTCCAGTCATAGAACCAATTATTGTACCGCCCCCACCAGTACCGGATGTGCCGTTGCCGAAACAGGACCCACCACCGCCTCCATTACCGGAGCCACCGGCGCCGACACCTCCACCAGCAAGAACAGGCGGTGGCGGCGGTTGCGTAGCACTAGAATCATTTATACCATTAATCGAGACAGAGCAAAAGCACAATGGCAGAGAGATAACAAAGGCTTGGATGCTAGAGACTGGTATGAAGATAAGTCTTGGCACAGAAGAACTAAGTATAGTAGATGGTCAAGTAGTCAAAACATTAAACGACTATCAGCCGTGTGTGCGTATCAGCACAAGTGATGGTATAACATTAGTGTGTTCAACCACAGCACCGATACTCACAAAAGATAAGGGTTTCATTCCAGCAACAGAAGTATACGGCAAGCGTGTAGCAGTCATGCGCAACGGTCGCACTTGGTATGATGAAGTTGTCGGACTAGAAGATGTTGGTATGAAGTTTGTGCGTGTTATAGATGCAGGTAACAATAGTTTTTGGGCAGGCGAACGTCCCGGAGCATTCATATTACACCACAACGTACCAATCAATGATAAACTAAACTTTGATAAGAAATAATTATGGCAGACGAATATAATTTTCAGATACCGAAAGAAGGATTCGATAGTTATCTTTATGGTATTATACCAGAAGATCAAGCTGTGTTGGCTGGCGCATTTGGCGTCAGTATGCAACAGATAAAAAATATAAATGAAGTTGATCCGAAAACTTTTGCTAAAGTTGTTTATAGTTTAGAAACAAATAATGGATTGAATCTTACTAATGGTACAAACGTCCCAACAGAAACTTTTAAAGTAGATGCAGCATTATCTAAAGTTGCATTAGGCTCAGGCTTATACGGAACGTATACTCATAGCGACTTTGTTGGTTCTATGACTGCACTACCTTATCCATTACAGAATATTTACGACGGTATAAAACAATTACAAACTGAAACTCTAATTAACATTTATAAGGAAATTTGGGAACTTTGCACATATAGTCGAGCAATCATTAATATAACCTTTAGTCAGTTTGATGAATTTGAGAATCCATTGCCACCTGAAGAATTTAGAATTACAGGCGCAAGTGTTTTATATCCAGGTGGAGGATACGATCCTAATAGTCCTCCGCTCTTAAAACAAGAACAAACTCAACCAACTCCGCAAATAGGCACATTAACAGTAGGCAGTGATCCAAATGATGCCTCTACATATAAAAGAATAACAGGTGTGACTTTACTCCCTGCCTATCAAGATGCAATTATCACAGGAGCATTGATACCTAGAGTTGTCCCCGATCCCCCACCTGATGCATATGGAGATATAGATGACGGTGGTGCATGGGTACTAAGACAAGCAAGAATTAACGAATTAATAATTGCGGCTGATGCTGAAATACAAAGCATTCTTTCTAGTAGCATAGAGAATTTTAATAAGGCAAAATTATTAAATGCAAATTGGAATGCATTAGGCACAGCATTAAAGATTGAGCAAAGAGCAAGATATACAGCGATACCACCTGTGCCAATTCCAAGAGATCCGTGGTTAGCACTATATCCTACAGCACTTTATAACTTTGTTGACTCTATCCCTGAATATGCAGCAAACACAATGCCTCATGGACCTGCACAAAGTTTAGAAATGATTGCTGACATGTGTTCGACAGGTGGACAAAGCATAATTGGTTTGATGCGCGAGAGCAGAAATCAAGATAGATTGGCAGAAGCAGGCATACCCTTAGATAACACCATCCCTGATACATTGTCTGATGAAGATGTATCCGCATTAATGGGTAATGGTACTAAGTGTGGGGCTGTACCTGGATCTGGAATCACGGCTGAAAACGGCCTCACTTTCTCTATGCCAGCATTCGCATCTACTCAAAATTGTGACGGCGATCAAATGAAGCCAGATAAAAACACCTTCTTTGATTGCGGAGAACAATCTTTACGTAGAACAGAAAATAAGGTGCAGGGAAGCATACAACCATTATTACAAGATCCAGATTGCTGTACTGTAGCAGGCCCGGAAATTCCTGTTGGCCCGTCGACACTTCTAGGAACAGGGATTCCAAACTTTATTACTGGCGACGAAGGTAATGTAGTTCCAAACACACTAAACGTAGATTTTATAAATGGCATCTTATTGCCCGCACAGTATAATATCAACGATGCGATTGACAAAGTAATTGAATGTAATTGCGATTGTTGGATAGAATAATTACCCAAAATAGTTGTGTAGAGTAATTGTCTAGTATACGATAACTACTTAATGTATTACCTGAAGTTAGACAACTAACATAGGAGAAACAAAATGGAAAAATCGTTGAAAGGTATCAATCTACTAATTGGGCTTGTCATCGTTGTGTTACTCACTAACTTTGTCATTCTCAAGAAAGTAGACGATCTACAAAAACGCGATATTGATCCAGACTACATGACTGCTGCTGAAGTAGAAAAGAGTCTTGATTGTCTCGCCATCAATGTGTACCGTGAAGCAGGTCATGAGCCGTTTGAAGGCAAAGTGGCTGTGGCTCAAGTCACCATGAATCGTGTAAAGAGCAATAAATTTCCGCGCAGCGTATGTGCTGTAGTTTATCAAAAGTCACGATTTACTGAACGTGTTGTATGCCAATTTAGCTGGTATTGCGATAGTAAACATCGTAATCGTCCAATTGATGAAGAAGCATACGAAGAAAGCTATCGTGTAGCTAAGATGGTATTCTTAGAAGATTTCAAGTTGGAGAGCATTGAGAATGCATTGTACTATCATGCTGATTATGTAAATCCAAATTGGAAGTTGAAGCGTATTGCTAAAATTGGTACTCATATTTTCTACGAGGGATAAAATGACAGTTTCATTTAGTGTTTTTAAAGAAATGGTCGTAAACTTTGTCAACAAACTTTGGATAGAGTTTAAGCAAAGCATACGCCAAGTTAGTATTGACGGTATAGGTTGGACTGGTCTTATCGCACTACACGCAGTCACCATTCCAAGTTTGTTTGGATTGATGACTGGTCTTACTGACAATACTCCGCCTATCGATATGGTTATCATTCTTTGGGCAGCAATGGCATTGTTCTATATCAAGGCTATTCTTGAAAAGAATGTTGTCAGTCTTGTGATTATAGGTCTAGGCTTTATCATGCAAAGTATTTTGATGGCTCTTGTTTTCTTTAAATAAAGAGTGAGCGACGAAAGTAAAAAAACAAATACAGCAAAGGGGCGAGAGAGTTTTGACATAACAGTTGGAAACTCTCTCGTTTCCTTTTTTAATCGCAATGTTAGCAACTATCCTACAGAAGTAGGCGCGCCTAAGTTTGATTTAGTTCCTGTTACTAAACAAAAAGACATTATGATCAATGTGGCTAGATTACATGCTAGCCAAGAATATGATCGTATTATGGAACTTGTAAATGTATTGCAGAAGCAAGCACAGCAGATACAAAGAAGATTACAACTAACAGACATGGTTCATGGTGCTGAATATAAATTTCAGTTGTATCATAATCAATGTTATTGGTTAGTTTGGGATACCAGTAAAAACAAGTCCATACTTACACCGTTAGGACCTAATGACTGGCATGCTAATAAACCTATAGAATATGAATATTTCTGTAGAGTAAAATGGTTGGGCGATTATACATGGATAGAAGTCAACGAAGATGGAAGTGACGGAATCCAAACATTATGACCGGAAATAATCTTGAATACGATTTATTGATCACAGAGTGGATATTAGAAAAGGTTCGCAATAGTGAGTCTTATTGTCAGAATCTTTACGCAGCTATGTGTAACAATGAGTTTGTAAAGAACGATGTCTGGCCTATATTATCAGATGATCGCTGGAGTTGCAGTTGGCGTGGTGCCGGCGGCATCATAAGTGATATGCGTCAAGAGGGCGACTATATAGATTGGTATTGTAGTGGGATAGGTTCTGTCACTTATGATACTGTCGCGGACGAACTACACTTCAGGTCTAAAAAATTTGTGCCTGAGGGTGAAGTTACCGACGAGATACGCGACGATTTGTTAAAGCTGGGCTGGCTTGTAATTCAAGACGATAAATAAAGCACGGGAGAGACTATGATTGATTTAAAAAACTTCGGCGGAGGTCGTAAACTTATTAAAAAGGTAATAAGACAAGACAATTCACCTAGTAAGCCTTGGTCTCAAACACAACTTTTTAAAAAGTTAAAAAATCAAAAAAATTTTAAAAAACCAAACGTTTGAGTTTTAATATGAGCAACGAAGTAAAATCTCCGTGTATTGCTATATGCCGAGTCCGCACTGGTATGTGCGTAGGATGCTTCAGAACCGCTAAAGAAATAACCGAGTGGTGGGACGCCACGCCAGAAAGAAAACAACAGATTGTAAAAGATGCTGAACAAAGGAAGATAGATTTTGAAGCAGCATAATTGTAGCAGTTGTCATTCTAACCCAAAAGAAAATAAATTATTAAAAAATCTTTTTATCGTGTTACCCATACTTGTTCTTATATGGGCAACAATTGAACAATTTTTCGTATAAATAATTGTTTGGTACAGTCCTGTACCTATATATACAATACTCATTCTATATAGGAGAACAAAATGAAAACAGTCGGAGATAAGTTAAGTTCATTTGCAATTACTGGTGTAAAGCCAGGTAAGTTGACCCCAGATGATGCATTCGAAACAATCACAGAAAAGAGTTTTGAAGGCAAGTGGAAGGTAATCGTATATTACCCTAAGGATTTCACATTTGTCTGCCCAACTGAAATTGTTGCGTATGACAAGTTGAACAAGGATTTCGCTGACCGTGACGCTGTATTGCTAATCGGCTCAACCGATAATGAATTCTGTAAGTTGGCATGGCGTAGTGCCCACGAAGATTTGAAGAAAACCAATAGCTGGATGTTTGCTGACACAGAACGCAGACATTATGTTTATGAAAATGATGATGATTTTGGCACAGAAGTACAAGGTTTGGTCGATCAACTTGGTGTGTTTTATAAGCCAGCAGGGGCAGCATTACGCGCTACTTTCATCGTTGACCCACAGAATGTCATTCAGCATGTCACTGTCAATAACTTGAATGTTGGTCGTAGCCCAGAAGAAACATTGCGTGTATTGGACGCTTGCCAAACAGGCGAACTATGCCCATGCAATCGTACTATCGGTGGCGCAACGCTCTAATGACATTCTTTACTACGTTATGTGCAGTTGTACTAGGTAATTGGTTGTACGATGCATATTTCAAATACAAAGATAAAGATGGAAACGAGAACTAGAACCTTAGTCAAAACATTAGTTTATAGGTGTTGGGTTTTATTCAGCACCTATATTTTATTATTGGCTACTGGACAAAGCGTTAGTGAGGCACTTTTGCCTACTATAATTATAAATTGTATATGGATGACATCATACTTCATGTATGAAAGACTTTGGGCTCATATTGAATGGGGCAGGCAAAACTAAATTAGTGAGATATTACAATGATTGAGTGTCTAATATTAGGCGATAGCATAGCAGTAGGAGTTCATTCTACACGCCCTGATTGTGCGGTGTATGCAAAAAGCGGAATCAACAGCAGGGATTTTGTCAATAGATATATAGGCAAAGACCTTGTTGCCGAAACCGTGTTGATTAGTTTAGGTTCAAATGACTATAAGCAAATCAAGACAAAAAACGAATTACTAGATTTAAGATCACAAGTCGTGGCAAAAAAAGTATATTGGGTCATGCCTGCTATCAAACCAGAGATACAAGAAATAATCGAGGGGGTGGCAAACAAACATGGAGATTGGATAATTAGAATTCCCAATCTTTCAACAGATGGTGTTCACCCTACAAGACAGGGCTATAAAAGAATTGGAGAAATAATAAAATGAAAAATTGGGTAGAAATTATCAAGGATAGCATTCCTGATCATAGCAAAGATATCAAATTGAATCTTGATAGCGTGATCAATCGTAGCCCACTAAGCGTAGAGGATACACACGCTTGCGCTCTTGTAGCGGCATTAGCTGCAGGCAATGGGGAACTAGCATATGCCATCATGACAAGCGGTGAATTGGATAACTTTACTGCTGAGATGGAAGCGGCAAAAACTGCCGCTTCTCTCATGGGTATGAACAATGTTTGGTATCCATTTGTTGAAATGTGTAACGACCCTGAACTAAAAGGATTACCTGCAGGATTGCGTATGAATGCTTATGCTACGCACGGTGGAGTATCAAAGAAAAAGTTTGAACTCTATGCATTAGTAGCAAGTGCTATTGGCAAGTGCCACTTCTGTGTAAAAAATCACTATGATGTATTACGCAAAGAAGGCATGAGTGTTCAAGAATTACATCATGCTGGCAAGATTGCTAGTGTAATCAATGCTATCGGTAAAATAGCCCCACCCTTGTAATTGATGATAGTTAAAATTTCTTTTGAAGAAATTTTAGAAATATGGCAAACATATCTTTGGCCAACTAGAATTTCTAAAATTGAATCTCATAGTGCCATGTTATTAGATGGCACTATGACACTACAAAATTGGCAGTATCAGCCTTCGTATTTTGCATTCAAATTAGATAATAATATAGTAGGTTGTAATAGCGGTCATAAGTGCGAAGATAATTCTTATAGAAGTAGAGGGCTGTTCGTTTTTCCTGAATATAGAAAAAAAGGTATAGGTGTAGAGTTGTTAAAGTATACCGTACAACAAGGAATAGACGAAGGCTGTAATTTAGTATGGAGCTATCCTAGACAGTCTAGTTGGAATACATATCAAAAAACAGGCTTTAGTTTATATTCAGATTGGCATCAGGGCGAAAACGATATCAATGCCTATTGTGTTTTAAAAATTTAATTATTTTTTGCCGATAATCATATATCGGTTATACTTTAATTCGCCATAGTCAAAAGACTTGCTTCCCTGATAATAAATTATACTTAAAGGAAATTTAGCTTTTAGATCATCTAAGTTATTGATAGGATTGGTGATAAACCAATTATCATAATTTTCAGCTTTTTCTGGCATTAAATCGCATGCCTGGAAGCAAACAAATTTTCCTTCAGGTATTCGTTTAAACCAAAGATCATCTTTAATATTCTCTATGCTCGTATTGATGATTAAATCAAATTCTTCATATGGAACGTCATTTGCTGACATGTTCCAATTTTCTAATTGCCCGGTATTCACATAAAATGCGTTTGCTATTTTATTAGCAATTTGTATACATGTTTTATCAACGTCTATACCTATGATTTGTTTATAAGATTCATTATTTCTGACAAGTAATAGAAACCCCAAAATATTGTACCATGAACCTAAAATTGCTATTTTTGGTTTAGAAGGTACTTCTGGTTTTATTACAAACTTTTCTATTTGTTCACATAACCAAAGTTTACTGTGTATTTGTCCGTGACTAAATGCTGAAAAATCCATGATAATATTTACTTAAAAAAATTGTATGTATAAATAAAGCGTGGGCTTAATGCTCACATTTTCATTTAACCTAGGAGATAATAATGAAGAACGTAATCGTAGCCGGCGTAGCCGCATTAGCATTAGTTGGTTGTGGTGCGAAGGAAGAAGCAGCAGTTGAAGCCGCCCCAGCGGTTGAAGCAGCTCCTGCCCCAGAAGCAGAAGTTGTAGAAGCAGCACCAGAAGCCCCAGCAGCCGAAGTTGCCGCTGAAGCAGCCCCAGCCGAAGCAGTCAAGTAATTTTTACTTGATATAAATAAAGTCATGCTAACAAACTTACATATATGGCAAAGTAACTTTACCCGTGAAGAAATGGGTAAAGACCGTTGCGCCTATACTTCACCAAGAATTACAGGAGCAAAAGGATAACCGGAGTGTAAGTTGTTGATTTATAAAGACTTTCGACCCCGGGCATAAAAAACCCGGGGTTTTTGTTTATAGACTATTGACTTAGATTGTTACTAGTGTATAATGCTTAGATAGAGTGTGAAGGGGAACGAGGCTCCGCGAGGCACTATAAACTTCTCGCAAACGGGCGGCGTAGGGGATCAAAGGGATGGCGAAAACTTCCCGAGTAAAATCCTAAAAGTAAATACATTATTATTCGCTCCTATAGCTCAGTTGGTAGAGCAACTGATTAGTAATCAGTAGGTCGGGAGTTCAAATCTCTCTGGGAGCACCAGTTTTTAGTTCTATGTCCCCATCGTCTAGAGGCCTAGGACGCCGCCCTTTCACGGCAGCAACCGGGGTTCGAATCCCCGTGGGGACGCCATATTCTTGGGGTAAGATGATACTTAGGCATCATCACGATAGTTCGCGGGTGTGTGGGCAGCTATCACTTTTTATTTGCCGGATTAGTATAATGGTAGTACTGCGGTCTCCAAATCCGCATGCGGGAGTTCGATTCTCTCATCCGGTGCCATTTTTATTGAGGTGTCGTCTAGTGGTAGGACAGCAGGTTTTGATCCTGCTTACCGTGGTTCGAATCCATGCACCTCAGCCATCTTGGTGACCTGCAGGCATGTCTGACGGGTTCATCCTATTAGTGTAAGGGCTTTTCCGTTTCGGTAGCACTAATAGTATATATGAGGTAGAACGGAATGCACACCATGTGTAGTAACCATGTGGTTAAGAACAAGCCTTTAATGGTAGTTACTAGTATAATGCGAGGTTGTCTGTTAGTAGCATGAATACAACAAGTGGAAACAGAATAGTCTATGTTGCGTGGGGGCATAGATGAAATTAAACCAAGTTGTCTAGACGACACGGGTTAGCCCACGCCTTTTTCTTTGACAATATTTTACAAATACTGTAAAGTATGATATATAGTTTTGTGAGAGTCCGAAAGCGAAGAGTTTAACCAACTACCTGGCTATCGAGGATATACCATTCTGTTGTTAGTTCTGGTCCCGATTATTAGGGTGTGCTGTGGTGGCACTGAAAACAACAGAGGGCGATCTGCCCTTGAACGGACATGATAGCACTCTCACACCTTATTTAAATAAGGGCGTGTAGCTCAGTTGGGAGAGCGCCAGCTTTGCAAGCTGGATGTCGCAAGTTCGATCCTTGTCACGTCCACCATTTTATGTATAAATAACTGGTTGTGAAAAACTTATTTTTTATACTATTATTTCTAGTAAGCACTATCGCTAATTCAGAAACATTTAAACAACCCGATATACAATATTGGGAAGGTTTAGTTTATGATTTTAGTAACGCTACCGCTTATGAGATTAACCAACCTATCATAAACAATTTTGAGATAGGTGTCATAGCAATTACTAGCCAACTTTATTGGGACTGTAATGGTTGCTATACAATCATACCTCAAAATTATGCGGCTAAATTGTCTAGACTTTTTAATATTAATGATGCTCTTAAAATAAAAGTAGGCACAAATTACTGGACAAATAAAAGTATTATTTTTCCAGATCAGTATAACTTTGAATTAGGATTAAATTATTCTTATAAAGATCGTAGTAGCATACAGATCAAACATTATAGTAATCCTAATGACATTCATAATTTATATCAATTTTCTTTTGAACATAGATTCTGATTGCGGGATAGAGAAGTAGCAACTCGTCAGGCTCATAACCTGAAGATCGGTGGTGCAAATCCATCTCCCGCTACCAAGTTCTGAGTGTGAAAACATTTACAAAGGGTGGTATGTAACGGGGGAATGTCCCTGTGAGGACCGGGATGCCCTACTAGCAACACTAGACACACCCATTTTGATTATGTGGAAGTGCCCGAGAGGCCCAAGGGAAGAGTCTGCAAAACTCTAAAGCCGTCGGTTCGACTCCGACCTTCCACTCCAAGTTTTGCCGGAAAATGGCTGTGAGATAAACCAGCCTAGTGTTCTTGACAGACGCAATTCTAGACAAGTCCTATAGAGCAAACGGTAGCACGATGATTGCTATCCATAACGGCGTACTGAACGTGCCATCTAATCAATGGCTAGTCTACCCAGACGATGAGAAGTGGCGTGATGTCCATAGGGTGGTTCCAGTCTAACCTAACTGGCGCTGGCAATGCGAAAATCCTCTTTGGTCGTGAAGTGGATGGAAGGATCGTGTGATGGCATTAGTACCCGTAAGGTAGAGACTGATGCTTGATGATCTAAGTTACCACCGCAGAGAGGAAGCAACTTATTATGGACAGATGGGAGAGTGGCTAAATCCAATTGACTGTAAATCAATCACCCGACGGGTTACGCTAGTTCGAATCTAGCTCTGTCCACCATTTTATGAGGTCGTATGAAAAAGTTTATTCATGTCAATCAACATGTTATTCGTGCTAACAAAAAGAATGGCACTAATGATCCTGTTATCACTATAAAAGAAGGTAAAAAGAATACATACTGTCACAGAGTTCGTATCAACGGACCTAGTGAAGTGATGTATAGTGGCAATGAAAAAACATTATTACCTTGCGGGGCAAGAGTAGCCATTGTCACAGAAAGTGAGATAGAGATATTAGAATAACGGAGTATATATGAGATTTCTAACAAGGAAGTTAGTACAGCCAGGCGATCTAAATGTAAGAGGTACACTCTTTGGTGGTCGCTTATTGGCTTGGGTTGACGAAGAAGCAGCGATTTTTGCCGGTGTTGAAACTAGACACAATAAGGTTGTGACTAAAAAGATTTCAGCAATAGATTTTATCGCACCTGCATTTCAAGGTGACATCGTTGAGATCGGTGTCGCACTAAAACGTGTAGGCAAGACAAGCGTAACAGTAGAAGTACAGGTACGCAACTTAGTTACACAAAAAGTTATCGTGAATATTGATGAAATGGTTTTTGTATGTGTCGATGAGAATGGTATTCCCGTCAGACACATGTTAGGATTACCCAAGGGACAATAGCTCAGTTGGTAGAGCACCGTCTTGATAAGGCGGTGGTCCATGGTTCGAACCCATGTTGTCCCACCACATTTTGGAGTATTATGAGCAAGTTTCGTTTTGAAGATTTACAACCGCATGTTGAGATGCTTATCGACGCCTTAGAAAATAAAGGCTCAAGCTCAAGCGGTACTCCGGATATTTTAGTATATCCATATGCTGACAAGTATAGAGAAATGCTTGAGCAAATCAGAGAAAAGAATGTTTCTAGATATTATCTAGACAGATTTTTAAATGAAACATTTGATGAAATAATGGAAGTCACAGTACAAAAGCATAGAGTAGAAAACCTATTGCTAGCATTGCGTGTGTACTTCTATAAAGAATTCATGAAATAAGGAGACGTGGCTGAGTGGTCTAAAGCAGCAGGTTGCTAACCTGTCGTCGGGAGTAATCCTGACCGTTGGTTCAAATCCAACCGTCTCCGCCAGTTTATACAACAATATGAATTCGTTCTTGCTCTTTACGCCACATCGTAAGATTACGTTGTATCTCTTCAGGCGTGGTGCTTAGTAAACTACTATCACTAGGTTTTGGAAGTTTAGTATCATGATTATAGTATGTGTCTATGAGTGGTACATATTTGTTGTTTACTAAATTATTGACTTCCATATACTTATTTATTTGGTGAGGTAGCTCAGACGGTTAGAGCGATGGATTCATAACCCATAGGTCGGGAGTTCGATTCTCCCTCTCACCACCAGTATTCGGCTCGGTAGTTCAGTTGGTTAGAATATCGGCCTGTCACGCCGAGGGTCACGGGTTCAAGTCCCGTCCGAGTCGCCAACTTTTATGGTGGCCATCGTCAAGCGGTTAAGACCACGGGTTGTGATCCCGTTATTCGTGGGTTCGATTCCCACTGGTCACCCCATTTTTGCCCCTGTAGTTTAATGGTAGAACACCTGTCTTATACACAGGCTTTGGCGCCAGATTAGCGCACAGTGTCGGTTCGACTCCGGCCGGGGGTACCATATTAGCGCCCTTAGCTCAGTGGATTAGAGCATAACACTACGGACGTTAGGGTCGGAGGTTCAAGTCCTTCAGGGCGCGCCACGCCATGGTAGCTCAGTCGGTAGAGCAGAGGACTGAAAATCCTTGTGTCGGTGGTTCGATTCCGCCCCGTGGCACCATTTTAGTATTTGCCCAGATGGCGGAACTGGTAGACGCGATGGACTCAAAATCCATTTCCATAAAAAGAGTGTGGGTTCGATTCCCTCTCTGGGCACCAAATATTTGATAAGTTCCGATGAAACATTTATAATTGACGAAATGATTGTACATTTGCAAGATTACGGGACTATAGCTCAGTCGGTAGAGCAGCAGACTTTTAATCTGTTGGTCCAGGGTTCGAATCCCTGTGGTCCCACCAATTTAGGCCCCGTAGCTCAGTTGGATAGAGCAACAGCCTTCTAAGCTGTGGGTCAGAAGTTCGAATCTTCTCGGGGTCGCCATATATGAAAGTAAAAATTTATAACAACAATATAGTTCATCTAAACTTCAATTCACAAAAAGAGTTGACCTTTGCATTATGCAGACCGCAAGAATACTATGAATGTAATAGTACTAAATTACGTGGAAAAGTTTTTACATTTGAAAAGTTTATTGATCACTATACTGACATAGATGGGTTTATAACTTATTTTAGTTATTGGTCTGGCTTCAATCTGCCTGGTCATGTTTTAGAAGAATTTTTTGATTCTTTTAAATTAAATGATCGCGAGCAAAAGATTAGACAAATCACTTTAGATTTTAAGAATAAACCTTATTATCTTATAGCTACGAAAAAAGGTGATAGCGAAACTCTGAAGCATGAATTAATTCATGCTCACTATTATTTGAATCCAGTTTATAAACAGGAAGCCAATGTACTTGTCAAGCACATGAGACCAGATTTAAAGAAAGAAATTACCTCCGTGCTTAAATCATTGGGTTACAGTCAAAATGTTATGATAGATGAAATAAATGCTTACATGTCAACAAGCGGATATAAGTATTTACATGAAGAGTTACAATTAAAAATATCTAAAAGAGATATAAAACCTTTTGAGAATTTAGCACGAATAATATTGCGGGATTAGTTTAATGGTAAAACAGCAGATTTCCAATCTTCGGTCGAGAGTTCGATTCTCTCATCCCGCTCCAAACAAAGGATATGAATTATGATGGATAGTAAACAATTAGCATTAGTTTATCTTATGGAAGAAGCTAATCGCATGGCAGGTGTATGTACAAGAAATGTTCACAATCTAGACAGTAAAAAGTCTAAAAAAGCATTAGAACAGCAAATGGGCATACTTTTTAGTGCCATGAAAGAGGTTGCTGAAGAATTTAAATTGGATGAAGCAACAGTTGAAACTTATGCTATGGAAGAGTATAATCGTAGACAGAGTGATAGATAAAGTTATTGCCCAGGTGGTGAAATTGGTATACACGATGGTCTTAGAAGCCATTGCTTCGGCGTGAAGGTTCGAGTCCTTTCCTGGGCACCATTTTAGTAAGGAGATTACTATGAGACAGACAACTTTTGAGAATATATACAATAAAGAAAGGTTTGTCATGATCGGTAAACCTGAAAAGAAGTTTATTGACGGTATTGAGTTTATCAAACTGTTAGTAGAAGGCACCCAACGTAGTGTTTTTGTACGTAGGGATTTTATCAAGAAGGTAATGAGTTGAGGAGTTTATGGCAGTTCTAGCATTAGACATTGGTGGAACCCCACGACAGTGGATTAGCCACGATAACGCAATTGTGTACCATGCTAAGGGTGCAGTTGCCTGGTCGCTTGGAGAGGTCATCGCTAAGTATCGCGGTGGCATTCAAAATGACGGCTCTGAAAGTTATCTTGAAACTCCTAGCATTATCGCTATCAGGGGCAATGGTTTCAATCCTGCTAGGAATGGTAAGGTCGCACTAACTAACAAGACACTGTTTGGTCGTGACCGTCATGTTTGTGCCTATTGTGGTAATCACTTTGCAACACCCGGGCAACTTAGCCGTGATCATATCGTACCGCGCAGTCGGGGCGGGGCAGATGATTGGATGAATGTTGTTACTGCCTGCAAGCGTTGTAACACACATAAGGGTAGCAAGTCGCTGAAAGAAGCAAAGCTTGAATTGATTTATGTACCTTATGTACCTAATCACTTTGAGCATTTGATATTACAGAATCGCAACATCATGGCTGATCAAATGGAATACTTGATGGCAGGTGTACCAAAACATAGTAGAGTTTTATGTTAAATGACTCAAAGTTTCTGGTGTGATCCTGATAATGAGAGTAATTATAAACCATTAAACTTTGGAATTCAAAATTATTCAAAGACTGAAATAATTTATCAGTATAACCAAGATGGTTTTAGGTGTGATGATTTTAATTTAGAGTCATCACACCCCCTTTTATTTATGGGTTGTAGTCATACAGAAGGCGTAGGATTGCCTATAGATGAGGTATATTCTTATCACATTTATAAAAATTATCAAGATCGTTTGAATATAAAAATTCCTTTTTGGTCATTAGGAAAAGGTGGAACGAGCATAGACTATGCGGCTAGAGTTCTATACGACTACTGTAAACTTTTGAAACCAAAAAACATCATATATCTAATGAGTGGGTTTTATCGTAGAGAATACTGTTTAAGTGAATCTTATTCGGGCTGGTTTCCAAATCCATCTCCGTTGTATAATGCAAGTCAAGATTTTAAAAATGTTAGCAAACTTTTTTCCAATCCATTTTTCGCTGCATATGAATCATATAGAAGTTTAATAATTTTAAATTTTATTGCTAAAAATATAGGATGTAAAATCTATTTGTTTGATTTATATAGTTATACTGACAAAGAACGGCAGTTCATGGAACAAACTAAAGAATTTGACCAAATCATATATACACCACTCAAAAATTTAGTGTATAATAAAAACTTATTGATACCTGATAAAATTTTAAGTAGACCTATGAAAGCAAGAGATTGCTCACATTACGGCGCTAGATGGCACTATGTTACTAGTGATGCTATTTGGAATTTTTTCAAGGCTAAAGAAAATTTGTAAATAAAGAAGTTGCCCACTTAGCACAGCTGGTAGTGCACCTGATTTGTAATCAGGGGGTCGGCGGTTCGATCCCGTCAGTGGGCACCATCTTTATATTATGAAATTATTCGCAAATGGTTGTAGTTTTACTTGGGGCGGCGATATCGTAAAATCGCTACATGACCAATCTGGACAATTATTAGATGCACAAGCCTCAGGTCAACTAAATGATTATAGGTTAAGTGTTACTTGGCCTAAACATCTTTCTGATTTATTATCTTGCACAGAAGTTCACAATCACAGTCTAGGATGTGGTTCGAACGCAAGGATATTACGAAAAACCTTTGATTTTTTTATTCCTAAAATTTATAACGATGAAGATGTATCAGATTATGTCGCTGTGATACAGTGGACTGATCCTAGTAGATATGAATATTATAATCAATACGAAAAATCTTGGGCATTAGCTAAACATGATATGGTCGTTTATGAAAACAAAAAAATAAGCGACGATGATGATTTTGCATTAAGAAAATCTTATTTTAAAAATCTCAACGATAAGACATGGTGCAATACCTTTTTTAGCCAAATACTATCATTAGGTTTTTTCTTTAAAACCCATGATATAAAACATCTTTTTACTATAATACATTCTGATGTTAATAGCATGAGTGATTACCAGATCAAATATCTAGACGATAATTTTAATTGGTATAAGAACTCAATTAAACTATGTTGTATCGAGGATATGCAAGTGGATAAAACAAGCAGTAATCATCCTAGTTTGATCGGGCATAAGCAAATTGCTGATAATCTATATAATTGGATAAACGCAAATAAGAATTAATAATTCTTGTACAGCCTTTATACTGTACAAAACTTATACATTTTGGCCAGCTAGCATAAATATCTTTGCGCAAGAATGCGCGAATCTAATACAGGAGTTCTATATGAAGAAGTTCGCAATTGGTCTATTGGCTTTGGTTTCTGTAACAGCGATGGCACAGGACCGTGTTTCAAAGTTTGATAAGAACGGTGACGCAAAGGTAGACTTTGCCGAACTAACAGCATCATGTGAAGTCAGCACTGGTCTTTTTGAGAAGGCAGACAAGGATAATGATGGTGTATTGAGCAATGTTGAGATGCGTACCGCTAAGGCATACCTTTTCAAGAATTGTAATAAGGAAGAAAAGAACGCCTGATATTAGGTGTTAGTTTACAACTCACCTCCAGAGAGTTGGCGGGGCGATAGAAATATCGCCCCTTTGTTTTTGTGATATAAATAAATTGCGTTTGGCGAGTAGCTCAGAGGTAGAGCAGGTGACTGTTAATCACCTGGTCGCTGGTTCGATCCCAGCCTCGCCAGCCAACCCAATTATCTTGATATCAATTTTATATACTGTATAATGCTTATATGTACTCGGGATGTAGCTCAGTCTGGTAGAGCATTAGCTTTGGGAGCTAAGGGTCCAAGGTTCGAATCCTTGTATCCCGACCATGAATTTGAAGATTGCGGGATTAGCTCAGTGGTAGAGCAGGGCCTTTACACGGCCAAGGTCGGGAGTTCGACACTCTCATCCCGCACCAATTTTCTTGACAATAGAATCAATCTCTTTTACAATACTAAACATGAATTACGCCTCGGTGGTGAAATCGGTAGACACAACAGACTTAAAATCTGTCGCCAAAAGCATGCCGGTTCGATTCCGGCCCGAGGCACCATATTATGGGCCTATAGCATAACGGTTAATGCAGCGGACTCATAATCCGTTGAGTCTAGGTTCAAATCCTAGTGGGCCCACCAATTTTTATATACATCTATAATAGTCCCTGTTTACCCCGTAAATACTCATGAGGATATAAACCAATCCTCTGGAGGATAAAAACATGGATGCAATGAGTAAACTATTCGGCATGGCAGGAGACTTCCTAGGTCATATCATGCACTTAGGTGTCAAATTGATTGCCGTTGGAGTTGTATTACAAATCCTGTTTGGTGCGGCAGTACCATTCTTAGGACTTGATGTAGTAGGTGCAATCACAACTTTTGTGGGCGCACTTGGCGAAAAAGGCCTAGTAGGCTTAGTAGCATTAGCTGTTATCTATTGGTCATTCAAGAAGTAATAGCAAACTGTCGCACAGTAATATGCGGGCCCGCTGTAATAAGCGGGTCTTTTTTTGTGTCATCAAAATGTAATAAAATATACTCCTTTATTTTCTAAATATTTGCGAACATAAGGAGAAAATATTCATGCGTATTATATCGGCTTTCATAGCCACTCTAGTTACTGTTCTACCAAATTTATCTTTAGCAGAACCATTAGAAGAAATCACTATCACAAGCATTCGTGATTCAGCAGCAGCCGCTGTTGAGCAGCAAAAGAATGCTGATGGCGTAACTAATGTTGTCGCTGGTGATACAGTAGGCAAACTTCCAGATTCAAATATCGCCGAAGCACTACAACGTGTTTCAGGTATTTCAATTCAACGCGATCAAGGCGAAGGTCGTTATATCAATGTGCGCGGTGCTCCAAGTGAGTTCACAAACATTACAGTCAATGGCGTAAGTTTACCTGCCCCTGATCCATTTACAAGAGCAATTGACCTTGATGTTGTTCCTGCTAACATTGCTGACACACTAGAAATCAGCAAGACATTACTTCCAAATCAAGAAGCAGATAGCATTGCTGGCGCAGTCAATATCAAAACTAAATCAGCATTCAAGAAGCTAGGATTACAGTTCAATGCTGAGTTGGGTGGCTCTTATAATCAGTTTGGTGGCACACATGATGAACGTGCATCATTCAGTCTATCAAATACAATGTTGAATGACACACTCGGTGTTTCTCTCTCAACAAGTTATGGTAAGACTGATCGCCAATTAGATAACATTGAAACAGCATGGGGTAGAAACGGTAGTGTGTTTGCTCCAATTGAGTCATTGTTCAAAGACTATGACACAGTTCGTGAAAGAATTGCTGTGACTGGCAACGTTGAATATCGTCCAAACGATGATACCAGTGTTTATGTCAACTCAACATGGTCACGCTATGTTGATGACGAGTGGCGCAATCGTTTGAGCATTCTTTACAGCGAAGGTAAGATCGTTGCTGGT